>Ga0255365_10028_pt1 | contig 31411 bp, 27 predicted proteins | sample ANMaggSeSYBR01J3_FD_182089 | JGI IMG/M metagenome (GOLD analysis project Ga0255365, IMG submission 182089) | Sediment cell enrichment communities from methane seep in Santa Monica Basin, California, United Staets - ANME aggregate JGI... | ecosystem: Environmental > Aquatic > Marine > Cold seeps >... | reverse complement strand
CCATGCTCAATCTTTTAAATCTTGTCGAGACGATACCCGATATTCCATTATTGGTACTGCTATTGCCCATATTCGGACTTGGAAAAGAACCTACCATTGTGGCATCAGTACTTTATTCCCTTTTACCTATTACACGAAATACCTATACCGGCCTTAAAGAAGTGGATCTCAAATACGTTGACATTGCACGTGCAATGGGACTATCCGAAAAAGATATACTGCTAAAGGTGAGGATTCCTCTTTCTTTGCCGATGATCGTCGGTGGTTTGCGTATAGCTCTTGTTTTTACCATGGGCGTTGTAACACTTGGCGGCCTGATTGCTGCAGGTGGACTGGGTGCAGCTCTTATTGCCGGAATACAGCTCTATAAGATAAACACGATCCTGGTAGCCGGCCTATGGACAGGTTTGCTCGCTGTCATCTTTGACGGGCTTGCCGGAATTGTTGAGAAACGCCTTCAGAGGAGGTATGGTATATGGTAACTCTTGAGAGCATACTCAGCCATACTGCTGACCACCTAGTATTAGTTGTCATAACACTGATCATAAGCATTTGCATATCCATGCCCCTTGCATTTGGTTCACTTTACAACAAGCGTTTCGGTTATGTGGTGATCAAGTTTGCAAATCTTGCACAGGCGGTCCCAAGCTTTGCAGTTGTTGCTATCGTGGTCCCTCTCATGGGAATCGGTTTCTATCCTGCCGTGGTGGCGATATTGCTGCGTGCTTTGCTTCCAATAATCAAGAACACGTATATCGGGCGTTCAACGGTCGATCCGTCAATGCTTGATTATGCGGATGGTATTGGGCTGAACGAGTGGCAGATACTTCGCTATGTTCGCCTGCCAAATGCTTATCCCGCTATCTTTGCAGGTATCAAGTTCGCTTTTATACTCATCAACAGCATTGCCATTCTCACAGCGTATATTGGAAGTGGTGGCCTTGGCGAGCTAATATTCCAGGGACTTGTTGCATTCAATAATGAGAAGATCCTCGCAGGTGCTATTCCGGCTATTCTGATAGCTATAGCATTTGATATTATATTTACCAGGATCGAAAAGAAGCTTACACCACATTACAGGAAATGAGCTTTTTAAGTTCTTCCTTTCCTGAGATTTTAAGTACCATCAAGTGTTGTTACGGATGGTTTTCATTAATGGATATGTCAGGAATTATCAAGATCATCAGTTCTTCACGTGGCTATGAAGGTCAGATAGTTCACGTAGAGAATATTTTGCCACGGGATGCGGAATTCGGTTCGGTCGAGCTTAAACCTTTGATACAATATGCTCTTGCTGAGAAGGGGGTCAAAGAACTTTATACTCATCAGGCTGATGCTGTTAAGGAAGTGCTGGACGGTAAGGACGTCGTGCTTTCCACCAGTACTGCCAGCGGGAAATCGTTGTGTTACATGCTCCCTATCTTTGAGACATTGATAGATGATCCTAATGCCACTGCCCTTTATATTTCTCCTCTGAACGCTCTTGTGAACGACCAGCTGGAGAGCTTTGAGAAGTTCAGGGATTCCATGGGGCTTGACCTCAATATCAACAAGTTCATCGGAACAATGCCCCCTGAGGAAAAAGCCGCAGTGAAGTATGGAAATCCGCGTATCCTTTTTACAAATCCTGAAATGGTGCATCTGAGCTTTTTGCAGTGGAAGCAGCAGTGGAAGAAGTTCCTCTCGAACCTTAAATATATAGTTCTTGATGAGAGTCACACGTATAGCGGTGTCACAGGGATCAATATGGCCAACCTCTTGAGGAGGCTCAACCGCATTTGTGACCATTATGGTTCAAATCCGCAGTATATCTGCTGTACTGCGACCATTGGAAATCCAATGGAACATACTTCGGCCTTGATAGGCAAGGATGTTACTTTGATAGATAATGACGGTTCTGGCAGAGGTGCTCAAAAGTTCATGTTCTGGAACCCACCTCTTTATTCCCGATCAAAGAATTTCACTGTTCGGAAAGCGAGCTTTGGTGACACTGTCAATATCTTCACGACCTTCGTCCAGAACGATCTTCAGACCATTGTCTTTACAAGGGCCAGGCAGAAGGTCGAAAAGATGTTCGTGGAGGCCAGGAACCAGCTTGAAGGCAGGGGTGTCCAAAAGACCATAAGCTCTTACAGAGGCGGCTATTATGGAAATGAGCGTGAGGCCATCGAGAAGGGATTGTCAAGAGGCGAGATCGCAGGCGTGATCTCGACCACGGCCCTTGAACTTGGAATTGATATTGGCGGTTTGGATGCCTGTGTTATCGATGGATTTCCGGGCACTTTGATGAGTGCGAGACAGCAGGCAGGCCGTGCGGGTAGGGGCAGCAGTGAGAGTATTGTTGTTCTGGTTGCGGATTCTAATGCCCTTGATCAGTATTATATGAGAAATCCAGGAGATTTCTTTGTTAAGGAGTGCGAGCGTGCTGTCATCAATGTCTCGAATAGGAACATTCAGGCCGACCATTTGCTCTGTGCAGCAAAAGAGCTGCCTTTAAGGGATGAGGATGAGCGTTATTTCGGTGAGGAGTTCAAACGAATAGTCGCTGCTCTCGAGGAAGAGGGTTTACTTGAAGGCGGTTTTGAGAAGCGTTCGCTGGATGGCGGGACGCATATGCGTGTCCATATCAGAGGCACTGAGGGCAATGGTTATACTATCTTTGAGAAAGGTTCCCGCAAGCCCCTTGAGAAGGATATCGATAGGCTGCGTGCTTATCGGGAGGGCTTTAAAGGTGCTATTTACTTCAATAAGGGTACTCCGTATTGTGTGACGAAACTGGACCATGAGAAACGTATCATTCAGGTCGAGAAGGCGAGGGATGCGTATCATACCAGGGCTCAGGTAACGTCTGATATTGCTGTTCGGGATGTTATAGATAGCAAACCTCTTTCTACCTTTGATGGTGTCAGTGTTGGTTTCGGCTATGTGGAGGTCATACAGCAGGTGACGGGATACAGGAAGCTCCAGCTTCGTTCTGAAAATGAACTTGGGAGGTTCGAGCTTGAGATGCCGGAGTTCAGCCTTGAGACCGAAGCTCTCTGGCTTGAGCTGCCTGATGGCCTTGTGGGTCTTGTGGAGGAACACGACAGGGATTTCAATGGCGGTATCCATGCCATCGAGCATGCTCTGATCGCTATGTATCCGTTGCATTTGCTTGCTGACCGCAATGATGTGGGCGGTGTTTCAACTCCCGAACATGGGGATATAGGCAATAGGAGCGGTATCTTCATCTATGACGGTCATGCAGGTGGTGTGGGTTATGCTGAAGCCGGTTATGCGAAGATAGAGGAGATGCTTGAGGTCACGTTAAAGGCCATAGAGGGCTGTCCGTGTAAGGGTGGATGTCCTTCATGCATACAGTCCCCGAAATGTGGCAATAATAATGAACCTCTGGACAAGGATGCTGCGATCATGATCCTCAGTAAGATGCTTGGCAAACCTGCGTATATCCCTCAGAGGACCCATCTGTCCGAGGTTGCAAAGCAGAGAAGCAGCGCTGTTCAGGGTCGTGGAATTTCCAGACCTGTCAAGGCCGGTGACAGTCCTGCAGAGGCTTTGAACAGGGCAAAGAGGAAGCTCAAGAAGCAGGGTTCAGGCAGTGCTGGCGAGTGGGTAAAACTGGGAATTGCTGCCGGCAGGGATGAAAAGGACCATAAGAAGGCCTGTTATTGCTTTGATAAGGCCTTACAGCTGGAACCGGACAATGTCACTGCTCTGTTCAATAAGGGCATCACTTATCTTCAGATGAAGATGTATCCTATGGCTTTGGAATGCTTTAACCGGTTGTTGAACATCGGTTACAGGGACAATGTCAAGGTGTGGAAGTGTAAAGGGGATTGTTTACGCATGCTCGATAACCGTGCAGGTGCTATTGAATGTTATAATGAGGCCTTGAGGTTGAAACCTGATGATGTTAAGATCAAGCAGGCAAGGGATAGTTTGAGGGCAATGGATAGGGCTTTGTATCCTGATGATTGATCATCCTAATTTCTTATCTGTTGGCTATATTAAAGCATTACAAATATCTGCCAGACAGCATCACGGAAGTTCTCTAATTAGTCTAAGCAAGAAGAAACGCTTTCAAATTCGTGGACACAGTAAGAAAAGATCATCAGATTAATTCTATCTCATCTGAATGATGCAATAAAAAAAGAAATTCAAAGATGCTTGTATCAGAGCATCTCATTAACTGCTTCCAGAAGGTCGTGAGCTCTCTCCACAGGGATTCCTATGATCATCTCGTCTTCTGCTATGTTTGCGAACTTTCTGCTGCCACCACATCCAAGGGTGACGCTGACCTTTCCTTCTTTGTATGGTCTTACAACACCATCGGCACAAACACTCTGGATTCCTGCAAAGCTTGTCTCGACCCTGCCGCCGTGCCTGTAAATAAGCGCCTGTGAAAGCTGCATTACCTGCTTTGGTGTAGTGATTATTACAATTACATCAGGAAAGAATGTTGCACTCTCAAGAGGGCCGTAAACAGCAGCCTTTATGGAATTAGGCTCTAATCTAGTAACACTTTCCATTGTGCGTCTTGCTGCATTGATAGTGTCGAAACGGTTAAGATTGAAATAGGTTTGACCGGTAGCTAGTTTCCTTGGCATATCATTAAGTCCCATCATTGCAGAACCGCCTTTACATGCCTGCTCATCTGCGGTTGCATAGAACTCCCTGCCGGTCTTTCTTACGATGTCTACCATCTGACAGTGTCTTGTAGTCTCATCAAGCTTCTCAATACCTTCAGGAATATCTCGTCCTTCCGGAATAAGTGAAACTGCAACAGGCTTTGTCTTAAGGTTGAGTTTTTCTGTGAGTATCTTACCGAATTCATTTAGCTCTTTGAGATCCATATTGATTTACTCCATATTTTCATACATTTATGATCTGAACTGTATCTGTCTACTGGTACAGTAGGTTTGTCACGGTTATGGTCTAAATGTACACAACTGCTTATATTTAAGCATTTCTATAAATAGTTAGCACTGTTCAATGCTATCAATTGTGCTTATTGTGGTTAAAAAAAAGAAAAATAACGGCTCTGTAGAAATCCTTCGTTTTAATATAATTTAATGAGTGTAATTAATTATTTGAACTTTTTCACCAAGTTTATTTTTTATGGATTCCTCAATTATTGCTGCATGCGGACAAGGAAAACCAATAGGGTTACCTCTGGTGATACAGGACGCAAGTACTATAGTATCGGCACCTCTTTTAACCATTTCTTTGGCTCTGGTTACAACTTTTTTGCCAGGACAACCTCCACAAGAAACCATACCTATTATTTCAATGTTTTCTTTAATGCCTTCAAAAGCACATTTCTTTTCTCTTATTATTTTAAAATCCATAGTTCCAGGACACATATCTTCTGTTTGTCTACATCGAATTATTCCAATTTTCAAAACAAAGCACCACTTTTCATTTGTATAAATATTCTAACTTATTAAATTCCTGTAATCACATGACATTCAATAAAGAGCCAAAATAACAGAGAATATTAAGACATTTGATATCCCTGTAGAGAAAATACGTATTCTACAGGGTATCATCATGCTTGATTATTATGATCTCATCCAGTCATTCCAGGTTCCTGCCTTCATTTCCAGGATATTAGTAATGTCCTCAAGCTGTTCTTCCGGAATACCGATAACCATTTCATCGTCCTTGAGTCCTGCATTCTTGGCAGCGCCATCACAACCAATAGAGATGTTTACTTCTCCGGTGGTATATGGTGAACCGGTAGCATCGGCACATGTGGACTGGATTCCTGCAAAGTTTGCAGTCATACGACCACCACGTCTATAGATCACAGAATGTGCTATCCTTCTGGCTACAAGGGTGTTTCCGATCACGATAATAACATCAGGTCTTGTTGGTGTGTTATCCAGGGGAGCAACGATCGTTGCAACGGTCGATCCGGGTTCAGGTCTTGGCATGTTGTCTACAACACGTTTGGCAACACTCAGGGAGATTTCCTTTCCAAGTTTACCGAAATACAATTCTCCACTTTTGATCTTGTCAGGATAGTCCTGTAATCCTATAGCTGCAGCACCACCTTTGCAGGCATGCTCATCCATGGTAGCAAAAGTGACCTTATCATCGAACCTGGCATCCTGAAGCATCTGGCAGTATCTTCTTGGGGCCTCTATCTTTTGTAAGTCATCCGGAATATCGATTTCCCTTTTTAATAATGATATTGCTACTGGTTTCCCTTTAAGGTCCAGTGTCTCAATAAGCTTCTCACTCATTTTTGTATAATCCATGTTATTACCTCTGGAATTTGTACCTGTATTGGGGATCAAAGTTAATTTATCCCTGTTCATTGCATATTCCTTAATATCTCATATGGGAGTAAATATATAAGCGTTGTGAGAAAATTTTATATACATTCCCCCATGTGAGTATTATATAATAACAAATAACTATGAATGAGGGAATTATATGAAGATATGTGTAACAGCCACAGATGAAAATATTAGTGCAGCACTGGATTTACGTTTTGGAAGATGCCCCTACTTTATCCTCGTAGATCCGGAAACTATGGAATTCAAAGCAGTTGACAACCCGGCAGCTTCAGCGGCAGGTGGAGCAGGTATACAGGCTGCCCAGAACATTTCTGACAAAGGGATCGATGTCCTTCTTACTGGTAGCATCGGTCCTAACGCCTTCCCGATCCTTTCTGCAGCCGGAATTAAGGTAATGACGGGAGCAAGTGGTTCAGTTATAGATGCGATCCGTCAGTACAAAGAAGGTCAGTTGCAGGAAACTGGTGGCCCAACAGCACAGGCACATGCGTCCATAGCTCCACCCGGCAGAGGGATGGGTGGACGCAGATCGGGCGGCTCCGGCAGAGGCATGGGAGGCGGCGGTGGAGCTGGCAGAGGAATGAATCTTTAAGTTAAGGACTATGAGGTGATAAGATGAAAATATGTGTACCTTCAAGCGGAAAAGGCGGACTCGATGATCTCGTTGGCCAGCATTTTGGCAGGGTCCCGACCTACACCATAAAAGACACTGAAACGAATGAAATTAGAACTATCGAAAATAAAAGTGAGCATATGGGAGGAGTGGGACTTCCTCCAGAGCTCCTGTCACAGGAAGGAATTGATGTCATGCTTTGTGGGGGACTTGGGGACAAGGCTGTACAACAATTCGAACAGTTTGGTATAGAAGTATATGTTGGTGCCAACGGAACAGTAGAAGAGGCCATAATGGCATGGGATGCCGGAAAACTTCCAAAGGCTACGAGTGAAAATGCCTGCCAGTCACACGAACACCATCACCACGACTAAAAATAAAGTATAAAAACTAAAACGAGATGAGACCAATGTCAGAAGAATATAAATGGTTCTTAAAAAATGCAGTTGTCGATACCGGAATGTGTACCTTATGCGGTGCCTGTGCTGCGGTTTGCCCCTATGAGATAATCGAATTCGATAAGAACGGACCAAAATTAAAGGAAGAATGCTATAGGAACGGGGAAGGCGCCTGCAAGGATGTTTGCCAGCGTGTTATGACAGATGCAGCCCGTATCTCAATGAACGTGTTCAATTTCAAGTCATTGCCTCCGACATCTATCGGTCAGTACCAGAAGATAGTTTCTGCAAGGGCTACAGCTCCGTCAATAGCTGAAAATGGCCAGGATGGCGGAGCGGTGACCGCGCTTCTCGGATACTGCTTTGACAATGGTCTTATCGATGGTGCTGTTACCACTGCAGGTTTTACAAAACCGGATTCCTGCATTATTACAAGCAAAGAAGAACTTATGGACACCCAAGGTGCCAAATATTCAGCAGTTCCTGTGATGGCTGCACTACGCCAGAGCAAGGATGAACTGAAAAATGTCGCAATGGTAGGTGTCCCATGTCAGACATACGGAACCAGAAGGACACAGTTCTTCACAGGTCTGAACGTTCATCCGGTGGAAGTCGGAATGAATGGTGAAAAAGCTGACATTCCAAATATACCATATACGATCGGCCTGTTCTGCATGGAGAACTTTAACTACGAAAAGTTATCCGAGCACATGAAAAGCCTAGGTATCGATCTGGACAAGATCAAGAAATATGCTATCAGGCTTGACGAGATGATCGTTACTACCGATGACGGAGAAATTGAGATCTCCCTGAAGGACATCGCTGACTGTGTATGGGATGGATGCCGTATCTGCAGGGATGCTGTTTCCAAAGTTGCAGATATATCAGCAGGACATGTTGGCTCATCTACCGGATGGACCACTTTAATAGCCCGCAATGATAAGGGCCTGGAACTTCTTGAAGCAGCAGAAAAGGCTGGATACATAGAGACCATCGACGATGTCGATATCAGCATGATAGAGGACTTTGCAGCTATCAAGATGAGAAAGTTCAACAAAGAACTTGATAAACGTCTTGATGCTGAAAAGAAAGTGAACTTCTACTGGGTACGCGATTATCCGGGTGTAAGACCAGAGGCAAATGGTACGAATTTCGTGAAGATCAAAACCAACTCCGGTATCGTGCAGCATGATTACATTGCCAGGGTTGCTGAACTTGCAGAGAAGTATGGAGACGGCAGCCTTGAGCTTACCTCAAGGAAGAGTGTTGAGATACAGGGCGTCAAAGGCGAAAATGTCGATAGCCTGATGGCCGATGTCTATGGCAGTGGTCTCAAGACCATTGGAATGGGTTATGCGAATGCCTGTCCGGGAATGGATTACTGTCCCGAGGGACTCGTCACTACTAAGGATCTTGCAAATGAACTTACAATGCAATTCGCCCAGAAGCTCACTCCACACAAGATGAAGATCGGTGTGGCCGGATGTCCGAACAGCTGTGTAAGGGCAGAGAGCAATGACATTGGTATTGTGGGTCAGCTCCGTCCGAAGTTGGATACGGAAAAATGTACCGGATGTGGAAGATGCAGTGAATTGTGCAAACTGAATGCTATCTCTGTGATCTCAGGAAAAGCTGTCATCGACAGGGACCTCTGCATCAACTGTGGATGGTGTGTCCGTGGTTGTCCACATGAAGCAGCTGTTGAAGACGAGAGAGGTTATTCTTTATGGATCGGCGGTAACGATGCAAGAAGACCAACAAATGGTGTTCTTCTGAAGGCATTCTGCACAAAAGAGGAGATCCCTGCCCTGATAGATAAGGTTGGTAAGACCTTTGTCAAATACCGGACCAAACCTGGAAAAGAAAGACTTGGTAACATCATTGAACTGGTAGGAGAAGGTCAGTTCATCAGTGAAGTTCTGAAAGAATAAGTGGAATGAAAGACCCCTATGGGGATCTTTTTTTCTTGCTTGTTTTTTATTGGGTGAACAGAATATGGCTGTAAAAGAAAAACTCCGATTGGGTGTAAATGCTTCTAAGAACTCTACCATTGCACTGGTTTTTCTTGCAGCAATAAAAGGTATCGTGGGTTTCTATTCAGGCAGTTCCTCCCTTCTCGCAGATGCTATTCACACATCAATGGATATCTTTACATCCCTTGCAGTGTGGATCGGACTAAAGCTAAGCTTGAAAAGTAGCGGGGAACAGTTCCATTATGGTTACTACAAAGCAGAGAACCTTGTGGCTCTTTTTGTCTCAGTACTCATTTTATTATCCGGGGTCGAACTTGTCCGTGGGGCCCTGAAAAGTATAAAGGACCCTGTTGAAATGGAACATCAGGGACTGGCGCTTGGAGCGGCTGTGTTCTCTGTAATTACTATCTATGCCCTTTCACAGTATAAGTTCAAAATAGGAAGACAGATAGGTTCACAGGCATTGATCGCAGATGCTACTCATTCGTATACAGATGTATTTAGTTCCATTATCGTTGTTGTTGCTATTACCGGTTCGATGTTTGGCATACACTGGCTTGACGGTGCCGGGGTTCTTGTTATATCGTTGATCATCTTCAAGCTTGGGATCACAACAGCAAAGGAATCAGCACTGACCCTGATGGATGCATGGCTGGACAGGGATTCTCTCGAACGTATCCGGCGTTCAGTGAACCATATCCCCGGTGTTAACAAGGTTGATGAGATCAGGCTCAGAAGATCCGGCCTTGTGGTATTTGGGGAGATGCAGGTAGAAAGTGCAGGAGAATACGACCTACAAATCGTGGAAATGCTTTCTGTTGAGATCGAAGAAGCGGTTAAAAGTGAGATCCCAAATCTGGAACATATTTCAGTCGATGTAAAACCCGGAAAAATATCCGTGCTCAAAGTCGCGATCCCTGTAATGATGCCGGAGGGATTACGGTCGAAGCTATCCAGACATATCGGAAAAGCTCCCTATTATATTTTCATCGAGCTGAAAGACAACAAAATAATGAGCTGGGATATTGGTGAGAACCCTGCTGCTGATCTTGATCGAAAAAGGGGTGTAAAGACAGCGGAGTACTTGGAAGGACAGGGTGTTAATATTGTCATCGTAAAGGATATCGGGGAAGGTCCATTCCACAAATTCCATGACAGCTTTATCAAACTATTAGAGATGCCGGATGATGTGGAAGATGTCGAAACACTTATTGGAAAGATCCCTGAGCTGAGAGTGATCACCACTCCTACAGAGTAATGTTATTTAAGAATCGGAGACTCATAAATGAAAATTGCAATCGCAAGTGGAAAAGGTGGAACAGGCAAGACCACAGTAGCAGTAAATTTTGCTATCTCTCTAAAGGATGCGCAGCTTTTCGACTGTGATGTGGAAGAACCAAATTGTAACTTGTTCCTTGGGTATGATCTTGAGAAGGTCGAGGATGTGAATGTTCTAAACCCGGTAATTGATAAGGAGAAGTGTGACTTTTGCGGCAAATGTTCTGAATTTTGCCAGTTCAATGCCCTTGCCGTTCTACCTGAAGATGTAATGATCTTTCCAACACTCTGTCATGGCTGCGGTGGATGCAGTATTGTATGTCCGAATGAAGCTATCAGCGAGGTGGGCAGGAAAGTGGGAGTTATCGAAGGTTCGGTGAATGAAGGCCTCGTATTCTATCAAGGTATGTTGAATATAGGGGAACTCATGACATCGCTTGTGATCAAGGTCTTGCAGGACCATATTGATACGAACGGGATTGCCATCATCGATGCACCTCCAGGTACTGCCTGCTCGTTCATCGCCTCAGTGAAGAATGTCGATTACTGTATTCTTGTGACCGAATCGACACCTTTTGGGTTCCATGACCTGAAGCTTGCTGTTGATGTAATAAGGACTCTGGGAATACAATTCGGTGTGGTGATAAATCGGTGCAATATCGGTGACAACAGTGTGGAAGATTACTGTATTGAAGAGGGAATTCCGGTCTTGATGAAGATCCCTTACGATAGGGAGATAGCAAGATTGTATTCGCAGGGAATTCCCTTTGTCAATGAAATGCCCGAGTGGAAAGAACGATTTGTCAAACTTTTCAGAGATGTTACCTCTCTGTATGAAATGGGGAACTGCTCTGAACAATGATCAAAGGAAGTGATATGGTGATAAAGATCCTCGGAGAATTTACATGAAACAGCTCACTTTAATAAGTGGAAAGGGTGGCACAGGAAAGACTACTATCGCAGCAGCGTTTGCTTCACTTGCAGAAAACGCTGTGATAGCTGATTGTGATGTGGATGCAGCCGATATGCACCTGATATTGAACCCGGAGATAATTGAAACAATAGACTTCTATGGTCTGAAGGAAGCCTATATTGATAGCTCCCTATGCATTCAATGTGGACTGTGCAAAGAGAATTGCAGGTTCGATGCAATTACTGATGATATCAAGGTCGATAGCTTCGAATGTGAGGGCTGTGGCGTATGTGCTCATATCTGTCCCGAAGGAGCTATAACTATGGTTGAAAGAAAAGCAGGAGAAGCTTATCTTTCTGAAACCAGATTCGGACCAATGGCACATGCAAAACTCAGTGTAGGGGAGGAAGCAAGTGGTAAACTGGTAGCGCTTGTAAGGGAGAACTCAAGAGACCTTGCTGAAAGATATGGAAAGGACCTTATCATCATTGATGGTCCTCCTGGTACAGGTTGCTCTCTGATCGCTTCCATTACCGGTGTTGATATGGTTGCGGTCGTAACCGAACCTAGTGTATCAGGAATTCATGACCTAGAACGGGTTCTGGGCGTAGCCGGCCACTTTAATATCCCGGCGGTGGTCTGTATAAACAAGTACGATATAAACGAAGAGAACACCCGTATTATTGAAGATTATTGCAGGGATAACGGGATCGATGTTGTAGGAAAGCTTCCTCTTAGCAGAATTCCGACCGAGGCAATGATCCAGGAAAAGACGGTGATGGAATATTCAGGTAATGAATTGCCAGATAAGTTCTCAGAAAAACTAAAAGATATGTGGGGAAGCGTTATGAGAAGCCTGAACTGAAACATTGGTCATGCTTCAGGCCATGCTTTCATATAATGTCACATAGTACGTTTGACCGCAAGCATCCTGTCAAGGGCTTTCTTTGCTTTAATCCTTGTATCTTCAGGTACAGTGATAACATACTGCATGTTCTCAAGAGCATCGAGGACGGATTCAAGAGTTGTTATCTTCATGTTCGTACAGATAGTGAACTCGGAAACATAATAGAAGTTCTTTTCCGGATTCTCTTTACTAAGCCTATGAAGGAGTCCGTTCTCCGTACCGATGATGAATTCCTTTGCATCGGACTTCTTCGCATAGTTCAATATACCGGTTGTGCTCAACACCTCATCAGCAAGGTCCAGCACTTCTGTGCGACATTCGGGATGTGCCAGGAACAGTGCGTTTGGATGTTCTTCCTTTGCTTTAATTACGTCATGGCCACGCATCTGGTGATGTGTGGGGCAGAAACCATCCCATGGGTAGATCTTCTTATCCGTGAAGCCTGCAACATAGTTTCCGAGGTTCTTGTCCGGAACAAAGATCACCTCATCTTCTTCAAGGGAGTTCACCACATCGATGGCATTGGCTGAGGTGCAGCAAATGTCGCACTGTGCTTTTATCAGTGCAGATGAGTTCACATAGCACACAACAGCAGCATCAGGGTGCTTCTTCTTTTCGTCATCAAGGGATATGACATCCACCATCTCAGCCATGGGACAGCCTGCTTCCTTTTCAGGAAGAAGCACTGTCTTTTCCGAACTTAAGATCGCTGCACTCTCCGCCATGAAATCAACACCACAGAATACGATAACATCCGCATCCGAATTGACCACTTGCTGGCTCAATCCCAAAGAATCGCCTGTAAAATCTGCAATGTCCTGTACTTCGGGACGTTGATAGTTATGAGCAAGAATAACTGCATTAAGTTCCGTTTTTAATTTATTGATCCTTTCAATGATCTCTTTCATGTCCTGCATATTCTCACCATGTAAATATCGCTTATTGAGCTATATCAATCTTACCTATATTTTATATAATTCATTTAATTTTATCGTCGTAGTCTATTTAAATCAAATAAGCGATAATACCTTATGTTAACACCGTTAACTGACGATTGTAAATATTTGTTGCTTTAAGTAATTAACGGCAGCATAAAATATTGCATAAGTATAAATTATTGTAAAACCCTCTTAATTTAGGGAGTGAAATAAATGGTAGAGACCAAAATAAAAGTTGACGGCATGTCATGTGGGCACTGCAAGATGCATGTTGAAAAAGCAATATCCGGGGTTGGGGGAGTTTCATCCGTAGATGTCGATCTCGACAAAGGTGAAGCTAAAGTCTCCTATGATGAAAATGCAACGGACATCGATGCTATTAAAAAAGCTGTGAACGATTCCGGATACAAGGCTTAAGGCCTTATCTTTTTATTATTTTTTTATGCTGCACGATAAGCAGTATTTTTAGACAGAAATATCCTATTAACAATTGTGCAACAACATAGAATCTAAAATTTTCGACAGCATTAGGTATATCTGTATTTTGCATGGACCGAATCAAACAAGATCATGAATGATGTGAAAGTATGATAAAAATAGTACTAGAGATTGAAGGAATGACCTGTGCTTCGTGCTCAAAACGGGTCGAAGATGCCTTAAGAAATACAGAAGGCGTTGCATCTGTAAATGTCAATCTGCCTGCCGAAAAAGCGTTTGTGGAATATGACCCGGATATCACAAATGTGGATACCCTGATAAAAGCTGTTGATGATACAGGATATAGTGCGACTCCTGCAGGTCAGGGAACGAAGATCATCACTGCAAATATCGGTGAAATGACCTGTGCGACATGTGCACAAACGGTTGAAAGATCACTTTCTTCGATTCCTGGGGTTCATGAAGCAAACGTCAATTTTGCTGCATCCAAAGCAACAATTTCTTACGAACCCTCCGTTGCATCCATCGACGATATGAAAGCGGTTGTTGATGATTCAGGCTATACGATGAGCTTTGAAGAAGAAGAGGATGTTGACCGTGAACAGCTTACGATCAACAAGGCAGCACGCAAGATGTGGATCGCAGCGTCTTCTGCTAGCATAATCATGGTCCTTATGACGACCCATATGTTCTTTGTATCAATTCCATATTATTTCATCATCACTCTAATACTGGCCATTCCATCTGTTTTTATAGCAGGAGCTGATACCCACAGGACAACCTGGAAAGCTCTGAAACACAGAACGGTCAACATGGATACGCTCATAACCATGGGTTCCCTGATCCCTTATTTTCTCAGCATGCTTGGCTTCTGGTTCAAGGTGACCACATTTGTAGAAATGGCAGCTACGATCATGGCACTGCACCTTGTTGGAAGATATCTGGAAACAAAGGCAAAAGGCAGAGCATCCCAGGCGATCAAGAAATTGATCGCCCTGGAAGCCAAGAATGCCCGCATCATTGAGAATGGAGTTGAAAAAGAGATCCCAGTTAGAGAACTTAACATAAATGACATAATAATCATAAAACCCGGCGAAAAAATACCGACCGATGGTGTTGTGGTTTCCGGCAGCAGTACTGTGGATGAGTCCATGGCAACAGGCGAATCAATGCCAGTTGAAAGAAAAGAAGGAGATGAGGTTATCGGCTCCACCATTAATCAGAATGGCGTCCTGCGTGTAAGTGTCACAAAGCTCGGTAAGGATACTTTCTTGTCCCAGGTCATAACCATGGTAGAGCAGGCACAGGGATCAAAGGTTCCGATCCAGGAGTTTGCTGACAAGGTGACCGGGTACTTCGTACCGACTGTGATCATCATCGCCATAGGTGCCTTTGTCTCATGGATACTATTTTCCAGTTTTCATATCTCGATAGTTGAGTATTTCAATTTCCCATGGAGTAATACAGATGTTCCTCTTTTCACCCTTGGACTCCTTGCAACAACAGCAGTACTCGTTATCTCCTGCCCCTGTGCCCTTGGTCTGGCAACCCCCACAGCCCTGATGGTTGGGAGTGGAAGGGGAGCACAGCGAGGCATTCTCATTCGCAGTGGTGAAGCAATACAAACTATGAAGGATGTAAAGATTATTGCCTTTGATAAGACAGGTACAATTACAAAAGGCCAACCTCAGGTGACTGATGTACTGGTCTCTGATACCTCGTCATCAGAGGAAGTATTGTCCTATACAGCAAGCCTGGAATCAGTTTCAGAGCACCCTCTGGCATCTGCCATAATCAAGAAAGCAGAAGAGAGCGGGGCGAGTACCCATGAAGTTAAGGATTTTGAATCTGTAACAGGTAAAGGTGTGAAGGGCCTTATTGATGGTCATGAGATCATCGTGGGAAACCGCAAGATCCTCTCCATGTTCAGTGTGGATTATCAGGAATTTGAGGGGAAAATGGGCGACCTTGAAGCTGCTGCCAAGACAGTTGTATTGGTGGCAATGGACGGGAAAGTGATCGGAGCCATTGCAATTGCAGATACTGTCAAGGAAGATTCCATTCAGGCGATCCGGGAGATCGAAAGAATGGGCATAAAAACCGCAATGATCACCGGCGACAACAGGAAGACAGCAGAAGCAGTGGCAAAGATGGTTGGGATCAGTTATGTGATATCCGATGTTCTGCCTGGTGGGAAAGTGGATGAGATCAAAAAGTTGCAATCCGAATATGATATAGTTGCAATGGTGGGGGACGGGATCAATGATGCTCCGGCACTCAAACAGGCAAATGTCGGCATTGCCATAGGTACGGGTACTGATATAGCAATTGAATCTTCTGATATCACACTGGTGAGGGGAGATATCAAGTCAGTTATTTCTGCTATCAAATTATCAAAGGCAACTTTCCGTAAGATCAAAGAGAATTATTTCTGGGCTTGGATCTATAATGCGGTAGCTATCCCTGCAGCTTTCTTTGGATTACTTCATCCCATGATAGGAGCTGGTGCAATGGCACTGAGTTCACTGACCGTTGTACTTAATTCATTGAGACTCAGACACACAAACATTGATCCTGATACTGAATCCGAAAAGTGACAATTGTAGGAGATTAGCTGCAGGAATTCTGTATCCTGTGTTCCATCAGGTGCTTGTGACTCCTGCAATGGCAGCGGCGTTTATGGCAATGAGCTCGATTTCGGTCGTGACGAACTCCCTGCTGATGAAGAGAAGCAGAATAAAATAATTTCCTTTTAAGAAGAGGCATTCGCAGCAATACGTTTGTTGTTGTAGAAATGCCTCTTCATGCCATTATTTAATGTTTGGTCCATGTTGGAATTTAAGCTCAATGTCCTTTTCCCTAAGTTATTCTTCTGTAAACATGTTAAACTCGGAGTATGCAGATTTTAAAAGCTAAAGCTTAGTAGTTTCGATTCCGGATTTCACCCATAATTTTTTACAGAAAAATATACCACCTTTAACGTTTTTCCGGAAGGTATCGGTTTCACATCATTTCTATATATATCACGCATACACTTTCCGTTGAGACACTGTCGATCTTTTGAGATACATCGTTTAGATATATCCTAAACATCAACTCATTCCCATCTTCTGAATACACATCCCAGCCTGATCCCAGGTCATCTGAGATAGCCAAGACCTGATCGTCTACGAAATCACCGTTCCTGGAAACCTCCAACCACGCCTTTTTGCCCTCGACATCGATCTGCCTTGGAATGAGATTATAATTATCCGGCAGTTTGAATGTCTCACCAGTACTTAGAACGTATCTATCGGAGAAGGAGAATGTCTGTTCTCTTAATACTTCATGTGGAAGGATCTCTTCCTCAGGATGTTCCGAAAAATCCTTCAAATATTTTGACGGGACAAAGTTTGCTGAAAGTATCAGTGATGAAATAAATATAACGATGAGAATAGATATTAATTTAAGTACATTGGTCACTTTCTTTGAATTTTTGTCCATGATTGCAATTGAACCCCCACAAAATATACCTAAATAGTACTTTAAAAAAACATGCGCTGTTGTATAAAAATATTTTGGAACCAAAATGTGTATTTTGTTACTTCCAGAATTGCCATAATTTGCTAAGATCAACTATTTTACCTATCATGAATTGTTATGAAAGGTCAGATACTAGTAAGATAATGACAGAAAAAGAGGACAGGGGCATAAAAAATAAGCCCCTTGATTTCGTTCCTTATATCTGACATTTCTGCATTAGGAAGGTTAAGGTTAAGACTTGATAGGATTTGTGGGTTCAAATCTAATTCCTCGCACAATCAATTGGGGATATAGGTAAGGATGAAAAATGCAACCTTTTTAAAATATTTACTTTTTTAATCTTCAATAAAAAATTATCCTAACATATTATCCAATACCTTATTTCAAATAATGAGGAATGCAACAACATGAATATTTTGTTGTATTTTATAATTGAGTAAAAATTAGTTACATTTAATTGCTAAACCAAGAATGGAATGATTTCATTTTGTTGCAATTTTATTGCTTTGCGCTAACAGTGTTAACTTCTTAAGTACTTCAAGTTCTAGCTTTTTTATTAATGATTAAAAAAAATACTATATAATAGAAATTAATTTCTTCTTTTAAATTGCTTGGCGGTGAGGAGTTATGAGAACTGAAAAATTCATAATGGTTTGTTTTATAATATCTTTAGTATTAATGACCGTGGGAACTGCAACAGCAAGTACAATCACAGTGAACAACAGCACTGGAACAGTAGCCAATTTCACATCGATACAAGCTGCCGTAGATGCTGCACTTGATGGCGACATCATCCTTGTCTATCCAGGAACATATAGTGAGAACGTGGACGTGAACAAGCAACTAAACATCACATCAACGGGTGGTTACGCGGTCACACATGTTACTGCTGCATCCCCAAGTGATAATGTCTTCGAGGTTACTGCCGATTGGGTAACCATTGACGGATTCAATGTGAGCGGCGCTACTGATAGGAAAGCAGGAATCCATCTGGAGTATCACAGCAGCGACAACACGCTGAACAATAACCATGTGTGGAACAACCAGTTCGGCATCCATCTGGATTATCTCAGCAACGACAACACGCTGAACAATAACCATGTGTCGAACAACCTGTATGGCATCTATCTGGATGGATCCAGCAACGCCACGCTGAACAATAACCATGCGTCGAACAATACCTACCAAGGCATCGATGCGGTTCATTCCAACTACAACACGCTGACCAACAACACAGTGTCGAACAACAGCTATGGCATCAATCTGGTTTTTTCCAGGTACAACACGCTGACGAGCAACAAGGTGTCGGACAATAACGTGACCGGCATCAGACTGGAATTTTCCTACAACAACACGCTGACCATTAATACGGCGTCCAACAATACCGAATACGGCATTATTCTATATGATTTCAGTAACAACAACAGCCTGACGAGCAACACGGTATCGAACAATACCGCTGGCGGCATTATTCTGTCTTCTTCCAGCAATAATCTCATCTACAACAACCACTTCAACAATTTTGATAACACTGTTTTTTCCTTGTTCAGCACGGATAATGTCTGGAATTCCACAAAGACCGCAGGCACGAACATCATTGGTGGCTCCTATTTGGGTGGAAACTACTGGGCAAAACCGGATGGCACAGGTTTCAGCCAGATCAATGTTGATATGGATTGTGATGGTTTCTGCGATTCACCTTTAAGTAAATATGAATTGGATGTGACTAACATCGACTATCTGGCATTGTGTTTAGTTGCATACAATCCATACGATAAAAATGAAGACTATGTGATTGATTTTGGTGAAGTGAGTGCAGCAATCGATGACTATATTCTAGGTGGGCCAATATCTTTTGCAGATATCAGTGGGCTGATAGATATGTATCGTTCAGGTGAGCCCTATTGTTTAGTTACATACAATCCATACGATGAAAATGAGGACTGTGTGATTGATTTTAGTGAAGTGAGTGCGGCGATCGATGACTATATTTTAGGTGGGCCAACATCTTTTGAAGATATCAGTGAACTGATAGATCTGTATCGTTCAGGTGAGCCCTATTGTTAAGAATTAGTTGAGGGTGATTATCTCTCAACCAATATTTTTTTGAATTTTATACATTCGCAACATGACGATTTGCAAATCTTACTCTTTAATTTACTGATAAATTTACCATTGATAAATTAGCCTTTAATTCCTTCTATCATTTATTCCCACTATTCAACCCTCTCTTTTACATGAGCATTGAGAGTAAACGGCTTATTACCCACAGCATAAGCTCCTAACTTTTGCATTTCATTCAAGATTGTCAAATCATGTACACTTGTGAAGTGTAACTGCTTATACCTGACATTTATGTGTAAAAGGTTAAACTAATTTTTCAAAGAAATTAAGTCATATTATCAATACGATCTATAATCAGGAATGTGGGTATGTTTGGAAATTAGCCCGGATAAACGAAAAGGAATCAAACTGTGTATTTTGATGTTAAATTTAGATTATGGGTAATGTCGGTAGCAGTGATCATAAAACTCCTGTGGTCGTTTTACTAATTTCTGGTAACCGTCTAAAAGCTACTTCCAAGTACCAATTAAACTGGCTAATGCTTCTTTTTTTTCAATTTTGATCAGGTACTTCGAAGATTCTGATAACTACGGATGAATTCGAAGTTTAGACAATTCTTTAATAAGTGTAACTCCTATTGGAACATGTAGAAAGACGCTCACTATTACCAGATCACAAAAGGAGAATCGATATGAAAAAATATTTTGCATTTATGTCAATTGGCCTGTTGTTGCTCAGTATGACAGCAATATCAGTTGCCATTGCTGCCCCTGAAAATACAGCAGCAGAACCGGAATTGTTTGCCGAACCCATGTTAATAGCTGAACCTGTATTGATATCTGAACCTGCACTGATAGCTGAAAAGATCTCTGCGGATGGATATTATCAGGACATGTTATATCCTGAGATTGAAAAAGAGATAGTTCCTTTACTCGTTGACCCGGGATATTCATATCTTAGAATTAAGCCAGGAGAGTCAGATGAAATGACTGTAGTGCTTTTCAATCACGGTAAAGAGCCACTAACACTTGAGCCTTATGTTGCACCAAAGGTATTCAGTGACAACATGCTTGACGAGGACTGGGTTACTATTTCACCTGTAAAGGCTGAACTCAATGCCGGAGAAAAGCAGGAGTTCACCATCAAGGTCTCAGTTCCTGAAGATGCTGCACTTGACAATTATAATGCAAACGTTTTCTTCAGCGATCTCGAAGGGGATGTTTCAGCTCTGTATCCTGGTTACAATGGTGCACTTGAGCTTTCAGTGAACGTCTGGTTGCCACCAAATATACAGATATTCAATTCATACATCAATGACCGTGTTGAAGCTGGTTCTGAGTATGAATATGTCATCAAGCTCAAGAATGTTGCTGACAAGGCAATTTCCATCAACCCTGAATTCGAGGTAAGTGAGGATGATTGGTATGGATACAGTGCACAGGTATCTCTTGATGAGAAGGACGTGACCATCACAGCACCTTCTCTTATAAAGGCAGGGGAAAAAGCCACTGTAACGGTAAAGGTCAGAGTTCCAGCTGATGCGGAAGGAAATCTCAATGGTATAATCAACCTGAACATCGATGACAGAACAATGAATGAATGGAGCCAGAAGGTTAGCATTAATCTCGATGTCTGGCAACAGCCAGAAGACCCGTTCACAACAAGCTTTGTTGCAAGGACAGATGATCCAGTCACCCTCAAGATAATCTCAAGGGACTATAATTATGGTGGCAGCAGTACATCTTCTACAACACCCTCCTTCGATGTTGTGTTGAAGAACGCTGATGGTCAGGTCAAGTCGGTCCTTATCAGTTCAGGTCACAGTAGCACTGTCAGTCTTTCACAGCAATCTCCTGTCTATTATGGAATTGCAATGGACGAGGCAAGAGATGGAGCTATGAGCGAGGTTTCTGTTTCAAGCGATGATCAGGACGATGAGCAATTCAATGTTTATCAGCAGGGTTCAACAACATATACAGAAGTTTATCTTGCTGATGGTGCTGTTGGAGAATGGACACTTGAGATAATGCCTCACAATACCGAGAATTTTGAATATTCTGTCAACATCGGTCCTGTTGATTGAATCTATTTTTATTGTGTCATGTGCTAACATGGCACTCAATACCTTTTTTTACTTCTTCTTTTAACATCACCAGCAGATAATGATATAATATATCAATGCTGAAAGTTCAGTGCCTATATTAAAAAAATTGTCGTCTTGCAAGCATTTTTTGTAACGGCTCTAATAAGTTGATAACATGCAGGAAAAAATAATCGAAATCGCATCACGTCTATCCGAATTGCGCGAATTGTCCGACATAGGTGTTGAGGCCATGGCTGAGAAGCTCGGCATCTCTGTGGATACCTACAAACTATATGATTCCGGGGAATCTGATATTCCTGCAAGCATGCTGTTTGAGATATCACAGATACTCAATGTGGACATGGGACTTCTTCTTACAGGAGAGGAACCGCGCATGCATATCTTTGCGGTCAACAGAAAAGGCAAAGGTACTGAGGTGGAAAGAAGGGCGGATTACAATTACCAGAACCTTGCCTCGAACTTTGTTCATAAAAAGGCAGAACCCTTCATCGTCAGTGTAGATCCGCGTTCAGATGCTAATCCCCCTTCCATGAACTCTCATCCTGGACAGGAATTCGATTATGTGATAAGCGGCAAGCTCAAGGTCTGGATACATGACAATGAGATAATTCTTGAGGAAGGCGATTCCATTTATTTCGATTCCAGCTTCGTTCATGCAATGGAAGCGGTTGGAGATGAGCCGGCAAAGTTCCTTGCAATGGTTCTATGATAGTTTTGCTATCTGAACCTTATTTATTTTTATATAGAAAACGGGTGTAAATATGTCATCTTTATTGGAAGAATATGTCTCACGTACAGACTTCGGATCGTATGAGGATTTTAAGAAAAATTTCAAGATCAACGTTCCTGAAAATTTCAATTTCGCATACGATGTCGTTGACAGATATGCAATGGAACAGCCTGATAAAAGAGCACTTGTTTGGTGTGATGATGAAGGCAATGAACTGGTCTATACCTTCAAGGACCTGAAACACTATAGTGACAAAGCTGCCAATCTGTTCAAAAAATACGGCATCGAAAAAGGCGATGTTGTTATGCTGACCCTTAAAGGTCGATATGAGTTCTGGATATGTATCCTTGCTCTGCATAAGCTCGGTGCGGTCACCCTTCCGGCAACGCATATGCTGACCACAAAGGATGTCACCTACCGTATCGAACTTTCTAATGTAAAGATGGTAGTCAGTGCGGATGATGAAGGATTGATGGGATATATCGATGAAGGTCACAAAGGCTATGAGGATATTTTGCTCCACAAGGCATCCCTGAATGGAGGACGTGAAGGATGGCTAAATTTCACAAAGGAACTTGAGGACGCTTCTGCTGATTTTACACGTCCAGAAGGGGAAGCTGCTGCAAAGAACGAGGATATTGCGTTGCTTTATTTCTCCTCCGGTACCACAGGACTGCCTAAAATGGTACAGCATGATTTTGCATATCCTCTCGGACATATCATCACTGCGAAGTACTGGCAGAACGTTCGCGATGATGGTCTGCACCTTACTGTTGCCGATTCCGGATGGGCAAAGTGTGTATGGGGTAAGCTCTACGGGCAGTGGTTAAGCGGAACTGCGGTCTTTGTCTATGACTATGAGCGCTTTGATGCTAAGAACATGCTTGAGTTTGCAAGCAAGTATGGGGTAACCACCTTCTGTGCACCTCCGACGATCTATCGTTTCCTGATCAAGGAAGACCTTTCACAATATGATTTCAGCAGTCTCGAATATTGTGTTGTGGCAGGCGAGCCTCTTAATCCTGAAGTTTATGAGAGGTTCCTGGAGTTCACCGGACTTAAGCTCATGGAAGGCTTCGGCCAGACCGAGAGCATTGTAAGCATTGCTACTTATCCGTGGATGGAGCCTAAACCTGGTTCAATGGGTAAGCCTTCACCTGAATACGATATCGAACTTTTGAACCTTGATGGTGAGGTCTGTGATTTCGGAGAAGAGGGCGAGATCGTCATCAATACCTCAAAAGGAAAGCCAGTAGGTTTGTTCGCTGGATATCGTTCTGATGAAAAGAAGACGAACGAGGTATGGCATGATGGTTATTACCATACTGGAGATATGGCCTGGAAGGATGAGGATGGTTATTTCTGGTTCGTTGGCAGGTCTGATGATATTATCAAGAGCTCCGGTTACAAGATCGGACCTTTCGAGGTAGAGAGTGCTTTGATAGAACATCCTGCTGTGCTTGAATGTGCGATAACGGGTGTGCCTGATGACACAAGAGGGCAGATAGTCAAAGCTACAATAGTTCTTGCAAAAGGCTATGTAGCAAGTGAGGAATTGAAGAAAGAACTTCAGAACCATGTCAAGAAAGCTACTGCACCTTACAAGTATCCACGTGCTGTGGACTTTGTTGATGAGCTTCCCAAGACCATCAGCGGAAAGATCAGGCGTGTTGAGATACGCGATCACGATGAAGGAAAGAACTGATAAATATCATGGAACGTTTCAGGACCATAATAGTTCCTGAAACATATTTAAATATTCGAATAATCCAATGGATTAAAATCTTTTATTTACAGTTTATCTATTTACCCAGAGGTTGATATCATGTCTGAAAATAGTGAAAATATGAAACCTTATCCACAGCTTAACCATCTTGAATGTAAAGGCTGTGAAAGATGCATTCCCGCATGTCCAAAAAGTGTTCTGTTCATGAGCGAACAGATCAATGAACGCGGTTATCGTTATGTTGAATACAAGGGAGAAGGCTGTATAGGATGTGGAAATTGCTACTACACCTGTCCTGAGACACTGGCTATTGCAGTGCATATCCCTATAAAGGAAGAATAAGCCCGGAAAGTGAGGTAAAATTATGGCTACACAATTGATCAAAGGTAACTCAGCTGTCATTATTGGCGCATTATATGCCGGATGCGACTGTTATTTCGGTTATCCGATAACTCCGGCAAGTGAGATCCTCCATGAAGCTTCCCAGACATTCCCGAAGCTTGGAAGGAAATTCGTACAGGCGGAATCAGAAGAAGCCGCTATTAATATGGTCTATGGGGCGGCATCTGCCGGCCATAGGGTCATGACCGCGTCATCAGGTCCTGGTATGAGCTTGAAACAGGAAGGTATCTCATATCTTGCAGGAGCTGAACTGCCCAGTGTCATCGTTGACATTATGAGAGCAGGTCCGGGTCTTGGTAATATCGGTCCGGAACAGGCCGATTATGCTCAGGTTGTAAAAGGTGGAGGACATGGAAACTATCGAAATATCGTACTTGCACCTAATTCCGTTCAGGAAATGTGCGATCATACTATAAAGGCCTTCGAACTGGCAAGTAAATATCGCAATCCTGTTGTCGTTCTTGCTGATGGTGTGCTTGGACAGATGATAGAGCCCCTTCATTTCCCTGACGAGGCTATAACACCTGTCATAGATGAGTCCTGGGCTGTATGTGGTACGAAAGAGACAAAGGAGAACCTTGTCACGTCTATATTCCTGGATTTCGACAAACTTGAGGATTTCAATTATCAACTTCAGGAGAAGTATGAGACGATTAAGGAGAACGAGACCGTCCATGAAGAATATATGACAGAGGATGCTTCTATTGTTCTTGTTGCGTATGGTATCAGCAGCAGGATCTGTCATTCAGCTGTAGAGGTTGCAAGACGAGAAGGTTTCAAGGTAGGATTGTTCCGTCCTATTACATTGTTCCCATTCCCTGAAAAGGAGCTTAAAGGTATTGCTGATTCATATGACTGCACTTTCATCGCAGTCGAAATGAGCAACGGTCAGATGATGGAAGATGTAAAACTTGCTATCGAGTGTAGCAGACCTGTTGAACTGGTCAATCGCTTGGGTGGAAATTTAATAACACTGGATCAGGTTATGGAAAAGATCCGAGAAGTTGCTTCAAGGGAGGTATAAAAATGGCAGAGAAGATCATTGGAAGACCGGCAGCGATCTATGAAGAGTTCTCAAGAAAGGGAGGAGCTGCACCAACTGCAACCCACTATTGTCCGGGATGTGGACATGGTATCATTCACAAGCTCATCGGTGAGGCTATGGACGATCTTGGAATTCAGGACAGGTCTGTCATGATAAGCCCTGTTGGGTGTGCTGTATTTGCTTATTACTACTTTGATTGCGGAAACCTTCAGGTAGCACATGGACGTGCACCTGCTGTGGGCACAGGTATGTCAAGGGCACAGGACAATGCTGTGGTTATCTCATATCAGGGCGATGGTGACCTTGCTTCAATTGGTCTTAATGAGACCATGCAGGCTGCGAACCGTGGTGAGAAGATGGCAGTATTCTTCGTGAACAATACTGTTTACGGAATGACCGGTGGTCAGATGGCACCAACCACACTTATAGGTGAGAAGACCGTCACGTGTCCAGATGGAAGGGACCCAAGGTTTGCCGGATATCCGCTTCACATGTGTGAGATCCTTGATAACCTGAAAGCACCTGTGTTCATCGAGCGTGTATCCATTTCCGATATATCACATATCAGGAAGGCAAGAAAAGCTATTAGAAGGGCTCTTGAGGTGCAGAGGGACGGTAAGGGATATGCATTTGTTGAAGTGCTTTCCACATGTCCTACAAACCTCAAGCAGAATGCACAGCAGAGCACCGATTTCGTGAATGACATGATGGAGAAGGAATTCCCACTCCAGAACTTCAGGGACAGGTTCGATGAGGCTGAGCCATTGTGGAGGGATGAAAGTGATTTCTCCAAGTCTGCTATTGATAACCTTTACAGCCTTGAGGATAATGCTTCACCCGAGGCAGTACCGGACAAGGATTTCAAGATAGCTTTAGTTAAGATCGCTGGATTCGGTGGTCAGGGTGTTCTGAGCATGGGACTTACCCTTGCACGTGCAGGTTGCCGTGATCAGCGCTATACTTCCTGGTATCCGTCATACGGTCCTGAACAGCGTGGTGGAACTTCCAATTGTTCCGTTGTCATTTCAGGAGAATCCATCGGCTCACCTGTTGTGTATGAATCAGATGTGCTCATAGCTCTTAACCAGCCATCACTTGAGAAGTTCGCAGGTGATGTGAAAAAGGGCGGTGTCATTCTCTATGATGCAACTATCAGTGGTGTCGAAGTTCCGGAAAATGTAAGGTCAATTTCAGTTCCTGCCATGCAGATCGCAAAGGATGCAGGTTCTGTTAAAGCTGCAAACACCGTTATGCTTGGTGTTATGATGGAACTGGGAGATACGGGTCTTCCTGAAAAGGTATTCAGGGAAGCTATCGAGGATACCTTTGCAAGCAAACCAAAGCTTATCCCTATGAACCTGACAATTCTCGAAGCCGCTGCAAAGTGGGCAAGAGAGAATGTCAAGTAATATCAAAATAGAACCTGATAAGTTCTAAATATAGAACAAAACCATGTGTCCGGCATTTTGCCGGATACTACCTAATTTTTTATTTCATGAAAACAATAACAAACCTATTTGTTTCTTTTATATTGTTTGCAATAGTGGGGATCGCTGTTACAGCTATCCTTCAGGACAGGATTTTCTTCTCATTCTTTGTTGGTTTCCCAGCAGGTATATTTGCAGGATTTGTGACCTTCTTGTATCTTAAATGGAAGAGCAGGGTTGTAGTGTCAAAAGTAGATACTGCTTTTGATAACATAGTTGATTTTCTTCAAAATGAAGTTTCACTCCGCTTTGGTAAAAACAAGATCGAAAAAGATTATCAACAAGATCTGGAAGGTAAATTATCAGTCCTGACCGAAAGATATGGATATGACATTAAGTACGAATCTGTAAAAGGTAAACATAGGGTTGATTTTGTAATTAATGGAAATATAGGCATTGAAATGAAAGTCCACCGAGGTGGAAATCGGGTTAATAAAGAATTATACAATCAGATCGCAAACTATGCACCATATTGTAATAAGTTGATAGGTTTTGTTGTGAATGAAACAAATAATGATACTGAAATTTTACGAATGCATATTAAAGATGAATTGAAAGATCAGCATGCAATTAATGCAAATGATTATGAAATAATTGTTTTGGATGTAAAAAAGAGATGATATAATGTCATCTATAAAGCCGATATTAATTATTATATTTTTTATGGACTCTTTTATACTCAAGTTTGAAAGTTTCAATAAATTCACTAGATTTGTCATAAAATGCTCCACTTTGACCTCAAAATCAGAGTATTTATCGCACATTAAAATTGGGATAAATGTACTTTTTTGATTTTCTTTGCCATGAACTCACAGTAATTATCAAATTCGAATTAAAGCAAGTGAGTTAAGTTATCAGCTTGCCAAAAAAGGGAAAACCGTTGAGTTCATGAAATCCTCTACAATAAAAAAATAAATGATAAAGTCCTTGGTGGCTAACCTTTTTAACAAAAACTTTAAAAATGGACCTTTGGGACTTCACGTTCTTCTGGAGGAGTTTGGAATAACTCTTTTTTCTCAAATTTCATAACACTTGCGATGATGTTAGTTGGGATTGTCTGAATGCTGATATTGTATTTCATAACAGTATCATTGTAAAATTGTCTTGTATAAGCAATTTTATCTTCTGTTTCTGAAAGTTCTTGTTGTAGTTGCATAAAGTTTTGGTTTGCCTTAAGTTCCGGATAGTTTTCTGCTACAGCAAAGAGCGATTTTAAAGTAGAAGACAACTGATTGGAAGCATCGGCTGTTTCATTTATACCCTTTGCAGACATCATTGCAGCCCTGGCTTTTGTTACATTCTCAAAAAGACTCTTTTCATGTTGGGCATAACCTTTCACAGTCTCTACCAAGTTAGGGATAAGGTCATTTCTTCTTTTTAATTGAACTTCTATCTGAGCCCAAGAATTTTCTACTCGATTTCGTTGTCTAATAAGCTTGTTATAGATTACAACAAAAAGCAAAGCTAAAATAACTAATGCTGTTCCTATTATTAAGATTTCCAATACCATTTGATCATCTCCTTATTGATTCTATTACTTTCATCTGGCTCCTCCGCCACCGCCACCAAAGCCACCACCGACACCTCCAACGCCACTAGTACCACCACTTGATGAACTTTTGGGAGTTGATGCCTTGTAAGCACTATGGAAACCAGAAGCAAAAATAGGACTTTGGTGCATGGGATAGAAATGGCTGTCTCTAAGTTGGTCAGATGGGATTATGAGAGACATATTTTGAAGAGCTTTCTCTGCTATACCCAGAGCTATGGCATAGACCATATAATGATCCCAGATCTTAATTGATTCAGGAGGATGTTCTTTCAGTGCAGAAAAATCGTTTAAATATTTCCTGAAATTATTCCATCGTTTTTGGAAGAGCCTTCCTTCGGAGGTCCACCTTCCAAAACTTTTCTCGCGGGTCACCGTAAAAATGATCAATCCTACTGAGAAAACTGCAGCGATCATGACCAAATATTTGACATTTGTCATAACCGGGAATTGATTCAATGGAAAGCAATCAAATATTAACCAGAATGCAAGGAAAGCTGCGATAATAGTAGTGATGCTAAACACAACCATATATGAATTACCTTTAGATACAAACAATTTATCAACTTTGATCTGATTTTTTACCTTTTTATTCCATTCGTTCACAAATTTATAAAATTCAGTTCCCCTTCCAAGATCTGCTTTCAGTTGACTCCATAATACACTACCTGATGGAGCATGGGATTTTAATAAATTGTAAACATCGATTTCAAAATCGAGTAGGTTCTCTAAGTTAGTTTTTTCGTTTATCTCAATTATAACGTCTTCAGTTTCATGTTTATCACGAAGGCTTACATAGTCACGGTTTACCAGATCCATAACTGTACCAGTAAACCCTTCCAGAGTAGGAATGCCGATCTGGCCTTCTAATAAGGCATTAACTACTGCGGGTTTTGAATCTGTAGGTGGCTCCCGTTCGTATAGCGCATAGTAATCTACCCTCGGTTCTTTCCCATATTTGAAATAGATGTAAAAAGGAAATATGAAAATACCAGATACAAACAAAATTGTTAATATAAAGAGAAACTGAGCTGTATTTTGTTTTGATTCATATTCTTTTTCAACGGCTAATATTTCTTCAAAACCATCTTCATTTTGTATTGAAACAAATTTTGAATCTGGAGATTCTATCCTTGGAAATACTGCCCTTATCTCATACCAGCTATTGGATGGAATATTATCTGCTTTTACTCTTATAACATTGTCTTCAAGATAGGTCTGTTGAGTATAATCATTTGGATGAAGCCAATAGGAAATGTCTTCTCCGGTTTCAGTCGGTAAGGTAAGAGTTGCAGTGAAAGTATTGAGTGGTCTTTCCCATTCATCACCCCATAGCTTATAATGAAGTTCAGAAATGTCATTGTAAACCTTAACTCCCCCATGATAATCATACGAAACCACAAAAGTTATTTTTTCAGGTGTGGGTTGAGGAAGCTTACCAATTAATTCATATCCATTTTGAATCGAAACAATTTCAAATGTACATTGTTCATTGTTACAATATCCTTGGATATTTTCAATAGATCCTCCGGGTGGGTAATATATTCTCCGGAAAACTTCAAAGTAAGTCCCTTCAAAATTATATGAAATTGACTCTTCCACGTGGGTTAGACCATTAGAATCTACAGTTATGTTTGCTGTAGCCTCTTCTAACGAATAATCACGTGCACTAGCAGAAGGTGTTAATAAAAAGAATAATACTAATAAAAAGATTAATCCTTGAGTAACAATATTTAAATTGATTTTTTCTCCCTTGTAAAAGGATAACATGCTTTACACTCCCCCATAATATTAATTGATAATTTAAATTATTTATATCTTTGGCTTTGTAAATAATTTTAAAATATTGCATATAAATAATACAAATAGTTTGGTTCATTCTCACTTAAAACTCGCTCTTTTATAATTTGGTTTTTGAATTATATGTACACAACCAAGTACAACAAAAATCGATTAGAAGACCGTCACATGTCCGGACAGAAGGGACCCAAGGTTTACTGGATATCCGTTACACATGTGCGAGATCCTTGAAAAATTTGAAAATCCTTGCACACATTGGATCACAGCATTAAGAATGCTCAACTTTTAGGACATATTAGATAAGCTCAATATTCCTAAAATGATCCTCCAGCATTACATCAGTTCCCTGATAATGCAGGTCTGGAGAAACCTAATAAAAAGTAGCATCACGTCTATTTTCTATTCATTAAAAGTCGTTTTGTACCGAACAATAAAATTGTTGCCAGATAGATATTCATAACTTATATCTACGGTTATGTTCCTTCATACAAAATAAATGTGTACCTACCTAAAGTATTTTGAAACACATTAAATTACTTCGCCGGCCTATACATCTTCACTTCTATTTCCCCTTCGATTAGATCTGCCAATTTAGGAACAATCTTCATAAAGTGGTCCGCTTTATTATGAAGATCAATTGCTTTCATATCTTTCCAGGATTCAATAAATGTCAGAGTGTACGGATCATCTATGTCCTCATACAGATCATAAGAAATGCAACCTTTTTCATTCTGGCTTTTTTGTATGAGCTCTTCGGTGATTTTTAAAAATTCTTGTTTTTTATCTTCTCTTACCTTGTTTTTCGCTACTATCATGATCATTGTCTATTCCTCCTAATAATTTGTTCATTATAACATTGCAATTTGAAGTATTTAATGTCGTATAATGTAGTATGTGGAACATTTTGAGCATAAGTCTCCAAAGAAATATTTAATATTCTGGATAACAGAATATGGCACATACTTTAGAAATGGGCTAAGTGAGACTCCCTTTAAATCTAAATATTGGATTGTCAATAAATGCTGGCATACCAAAGGAACAAGAAAATGGGTGTTTTCAACAACAAAAGACCCTTATACTGACAAAGAACACTTTGTTTAACGCAAATTCGATCAAGGTGCTAAAATGCCATCAGAAAAGTTTAAGATAATATGGGAAAATCAAAAAGGCAAATGTCCGTTTTGTGATCAGCTGATGGACATTAGTGCTGATGCAGAAG
>Ga0255365_10027_pt1 | contig 31650 bp, 29 predicted proteins | sample ANMaggSeSYBR01J3_FD_182089 | JGI IMG/M metagenome (GOLD analysis project Ga0255365, IMG submission 182089) | Sediment cell enrichment communities from methane seep in Santa Monica Basin, California, United Staets - ANME aggregate JGI... | ecosystem: Environmental > Aquatic > Marine > Cold seeps >... | reverse complement strand
AGTTCCTCCAGCTCGGTTATGAGATCACTGATATCTTCATATTTATTGAAAGTAAGTATTATTATATCGCTCAGATCTTCAAAAGAACACTGGAAGTTCGATTGAACTTTAGAATAGGATGAATGATATTCCTTTTCGGGCATTTTACCGGGTTCTGGCATGTGCCACTGACTTTCAAGAAGGCCACATTTTTTCAGTATGCTAATGCTTTCGGTTGCATCAAATCCCATTTTATCTTCTATATCTCCTTTTGTCAGCCATTCTTCTAAGAGGAGATTGAACACCTGTTTATGTTCTTTTGACTGAAAAGTCTGGAGCAGGGGAACCAGTTCTGAGGGGTCATTTATAATTCGAGTCCTTTTCGGCATTATTATAAACCTCTTATAAGGTAATTTTGGGGGGTTTCGCAGATATTTTACGGGTAAAATCCACTTTTTCATTCACTACGCTTACTCACATATGCAACTTTTACTAAATAAAGGTGTTGTGGGGTTATGCCCTCATTATGCATATTTTAGTGTCTTATGCTCTTCTTTTTTATGCCATACAGCGTTATCTCTGATTGACCGATACATTTATCCAAGTTTGTTATCAATATTGGTTAGGAAGCATGGCTGAAGATCTATACAAAAAAATCTACAAGATACTTGATAAAAAGCAATTATCCATAAGCGGCATAAGCAGGGAGCTCAAAACAGAAGGTTTTGAAGAGCACCGTCTTATCATCACAGGCTATCTTCGCGCATTGCGTGATATGGATAAATTAACTGAAGTTGAGATCCCTCCATCCAAGATATATGTGTGTGTGGAAAATGAAGGTGCATCTGAAAGTGAACTGTATTCTGTAATGGCTAAACATTTTCAGTCCCTTGAACCGAATCTTCGTTTTCCTGTAGCCGTTCATATTGCTACTTCCATCTTTGAGAGACCTGTTTTCAAGGAAGAACTGAAATTAATGGGTATAAATGAATCCCACATCAGGAACTATCGCCGCTCTCTCATTACGGTCACGGACCTGGCGGGTAAGGACCTGAAGGAATTGAGAAGGTCCATCAACCGTATCGTAATTCCCGATTCGGATCCGGCATATAATATCGCAGTCGATCCCACATCAGCTGAAGTACTGAAAATCGCGAACACTGTTCTCATTGCTTTGGTCAAAGAGATGTCCGACCTTAGTGGTCTTGTGCCAAAGACAAAACAGGTAACTCTGATCTAAGGCTAACATCATAAAAAAAAGTGTGGTGAAGGGATGTTCCCCTCCACATCATTCAAGATAGATAGCTGGTCTGAGTGGATATGCGAACCTTGCCTTATTTTCTGGGTCATACTCCGCATTATCTGCTGAATATATCTCAACAGGGCATCCAAGCTCGTTCTTGAAGAATTCCCGATTTTCCTCAAGTGCAATCTTCTCATCAAGATCGAAGTTTGAAAGGGTATCGAACTTTTCCTCGTTCATGGCCGTTATGTCCGAAACGACCTTCTGCGCAAACTTAGGAACTTCCTTTCCATGGCTCCTCATCTCCGGATCGCTCATAAGATCCTTTATAAGTATACCGTGATTCAGGCTTCCTTCCTTTTGCATTGAAAGGGCCTTCTTGAATGTCTCCATCTTCCATTCAGGTGAAGTGTACAATATGGCCTTCTTTGGTGTGAGCTTTGTAACCCTTATGATCTCATCCACATCTGAAAGGGTACCGCTGATAAGCTCCTCTGTAAATTCTGCCTGAGTGTCCACAAGACCCTCATCATATTGCGGATAGTCTGCCAATGAAATAAGATCATTGTCAGTATGGCCTATTGCCTCCCATATCTCTTCACAGATATGTGGGGTGAATGGCGCCATGAGTCTTATCCATACATCCAGAACTTCGCAAAGAAGAGCACTTCCGCCACGTTTCTGATACCATCTTATGTCATTGAACAGCAGGAAGTATGCATTCTGCAATGCATTTCGTGTCCTAATCGTATCAAGCGCTTCATTTGTTTCAAGTATGCGCTGCTGCAATCTGCTGATCATCCATCTGTCGATGCCTTTCAGGTTCTCCATATTACAGGTTAGGATACCGGATTCGATGATATCCTTTGAGAAATTATAGAACCTTTCTATCTGCTTTCTGGCAGTTTCGATTCCGGAGTTCTTCCAGTCAGCATCCTGCATCTGTTCCGCACTAGAAAGGATATACATCCTGGAAATGTCCGCACCATAATTTGCGATAGCATCATTCAGCGTAAGAAGGGGACCCTTTGATTTACTCATCTTCTTTCCTTCGAGTGACACAAAACCATTGATGGCTATTGCACGTGGCCATTTATCCTCATCGAAGATAGCTACGTGGTGGAACAGGAAGAACAAAAGGTGGTTCGGTATCAGGTCCTTTCCTGAAGACCTCAGGTCAACAGGGTACCAGTACTCGAAATCGCTACTTATCTGTTCGATAATGTTTGCATCGATCCCACTCTTTTCAGCAGCAGTCTCCAATGAACATTTTTTAAGGAGCACATGATCGAACAGTTCCGGTACGAGTTGCTCGGTCTCAATTCCCGCTGCAATGAACTTCGCAATGACATAATATGACATGTAGATAGTGGAATCCCCAAGGGATTCAATAAGCCACTGGTTATCAAAGGGCAGAAGTGTTCCAAGCCCTTTCTTCCTTGCACATGCCTTATCCTTGAGCCAGTCAACCTTATTGTTGAACTCTACCCTGAGGTCTTCAGGGATGATGTCCATGTTCTCGATACAGCGGTAAACCTTGTCCTTCCATTCAGGGTTAGAATAGTTGAGGAACCACTGTCCTTTGACCATGTTTACAACACATGGTGTTCCGCAACGGCAGACTACCGGTTCACTGAACTCGTAGAACACTTCGCCGATCCCCATCTCAATGAGGTCCTTTGTAAGAACATCCTTGATCTTGGAAACAGCTATTCCGGAATACTTGCCCGTATTCTCTTTAAGCACACCACCATGGAATTCGCGGCGATAGACGATCTTTGTCGCCTCTTGTGCCTTGGGGTCGTCCTGGTCCTTTACCTCGAACTGTTCCACAGCCTCTATCGCAGGGAATTCCCCGAATTCTTTCACTTTGATCAATGAAATGAACTTAAGTTCCCGCAGGTCTTCAGTGATCCCATATTCGCTCAGGTCCTTGTCATAGAGGTCTCTCAAAGCAAGATAGTCGTATGGTGCATGCGAAGGCACGCTCATTACGATACCGCTTCCGTTCTCTCCCTTAACAAAGGATGCAGGCAAAGTAATGACCTGTGCATCGTTCAGGGGGTTAGTGACCTTGATGCCTATCAATGACCTGGCATCGATATCCTCGATGAACTCTACCTCTCTGTCCGTGAAAGTAAGTTTACGATATGCTTCCTTGCTTACGACCCATACCTCTTCCCTGCCTTCAAAGGTCACTTTTATCTTAACATGCTCCAGATCTGGATTTATCCACAGATTTGTCACACCGAAGACCGTTTCAGGTCTTAATGTGGCACATGGGATGATCATGCCATCATACTTGAATTTGACAAGAGTGTAATCGATGATCGTAGCTTCTTCTCCGTGGAGGATATCATGATCTTCCACAGGGTTATCGTCATTAGGGCACCATTTGACAGGATGTGAACCCTTGACGATGAGGTCCTTTTCATAAAGCAGATTGAACTGCCATTCGATGAACTTCTTATAATTTGGATCGGTGGTCGTGAACTTACGTCTCCAGTCGATGGAATATCCAATGGAGCGCATGGACCTTTCAGCTTCCACACTGAAATAATCCACTATCTTTTCAGGAGTATCCATGCCCTTGAGCGTTTCTATTGGTATCCCGTGGAACTCGGTATACACTTTCATAGTCTCTGGATCCCGATTCTGTATGAGCTCTGCAAGCCCGACTATCGGTGTTCCGGTCACATGGAATCCCATTGGATAGAGGACATTGTTGCCCATCATCCTCTTGTATCTTGCAACGACATCACCGATGGTGAATGTCCTTGTATGTCCGGCATGGAGATTTCCATTCAGGTAAGGGTATGGGATAGTTATGAAATACTTGTCGCGGTCATCGGCTTCAGCTTCAAAGACCTTGCTCTCATTCCATTTTTGTTGCCATTTCTGTTCAATATTGCTTGAATTATAATCCTGTTGCATAAATAACACCGTTCCAACAAGTTCTTATCTTATTTCGAGAACACATCATGGATAGCTTCGATCTTGGTATCCGCGACTTTTGATATGGAAAATTGGAGATATGATAATAGCTCTAGTTCTGATATAATCAGTTATTTAGTTATATTCCGTTTAATTAATGACAAACTAAATAAAAGGAGCGGAAAGAACGCTTCCCTTTGATCATATATTGTTTTCTTTATATGGTGACCGTCATACTTATTGAAGGGAAATCTAATCCACATATCATGGATATCCAGCTTATAGAAGGCTCTTTGGTCATAGATGAACTACAAAGGTTCTTGAAAGGTCTTTCTTCAATAGCATCCGAACATGATGTGATAATACAGGGAATGGATGCCGGCAAGATCGCTGGAAAAGCCCATATAGACCATGCAATTTCAAAAGCAACGAAAGCAATGGAGAATGGTACTAACATTGCAAAGGACCTTGGGGTGGAGATGATGCGTTATGCTTCCGGTAAAAGGCAGATCGGCGAGGCATTCTCCATTGGGCTTTCCGAAGGCAGACTGGATGTCGTGTTCATTATAATGGGAGCTCCTGAGAATGTGGGCGAAGCCGCTAAAAAGGTCTCTTCACTGGTTGAGCCTTCGGATGTGCTCGATCATTCAGTATCCAAGAATGAACAACTGATTTCTCAATTCTCTATAACGGACGCTGAAATTGAAGTGGTGGGGGAGGATCGGATACCTGAATTGGTTCTGGAAAGGGTTGCTCTTGTGGATATTTTAAAATAATTTATTTCGACTATATTTGTGTCAATTGTCGTACTTGATGAAAAGTTAATGGAAAACATTAATAGTTTTGAAACATTAGTCAGCTACATACGTTTATCGGAGATGATATTTTGCCTCACCCAAAGACAGTAGAGAACATGATAAAATGCGCAGGTCCTGTCGAATGTGCATTACTTCCAAGCCTTATCCACGTAACAGAAGCTGCAGCCATTGCTGCATCATACCAGATGGGCAAGGGCAACAAGAACTACGCAGATCAGGTTTCCGTAGAAGCCATGCGTAGAATGATGAACACCCTTGATTTTAAAGGTATTATCAAGATCGGTGAAGGTGAGCGTGATGAAGCTCCTATGCTATTCATTGGTGAAGAAGTCGGTACAGGCAAAGGTGATATCGTAGTGGATATTGCAGTAGATCCACTTGAGGGGACAAACCTGACCGCAGATGGTATCCCTGGTTCCATCTCCGTTATGGCAATGGCAGAGCCTGGTGGATTGTTCCACGGTCCTGATGTCTATATGGACAAGATCGTTGTCGGTCCTGATGTTGTCAGGTATGAAAAGGAACATCCTGATGAAAAGATCGATCTTGATGCACCTATCATAAAGAATCTTGAGATCGTTGCAAAGGCACTGGAAAGGGATATTGGGGAGATCGTGGTTGTCATTCTCGAAAGGGATAGGCACCTGAATATGATCGAGGAGATCCGTGCCACTGGTGCACGTGTAAACCTTGTTTCTGACGGAGATCTCATGCCAGGCGTTTCCACAGCTATACGTGGTTCAGGCATTCACGTCGTAATGGGCTCAGGCGGTTCAGGTGAGGCCGTGCTGACTGCAGCTGCGATCAAGATCCTTGGCGGCAAGGTCCTTGCAAGGCTCGTCCTTCCGACAGTTGCCAACGGTGGATCTGAAGAAGAGATAGCAGAAGAGAAAGCAGAGAAGATGCCCCGTCTTGCTACCATGGGTATCACAGAAGACAGCATCAATGATATTCTTGACACTGATAAACTCGTTCCTGGGACCGATTTCATATTTGCAGCATCCGGGGTCACAAGTGGTCAGTTCCTGAACCAGGTGAACCTTTTCGGTGGTGGAGATGCCAGGGTCCACAGTATTTGCATGGGCAGTTCCGGTGTTGTGAAACTGACCGATTCCATCTATATCGGCGACAAAGAACAGACACCTCTGCGTCTTTAATTGCTCCTTGACATGAAAGTACACATCACAACCTATGGATGTTCGGCAAATCAGGCTTCATCCGAGATCATGATCGCATCGGTCAGAGATCTTGGGTATGAGCTTGTGGATGAGAAGGATGCCGAAGTAGTGGTCATTAACACATGTACTGTCAAGTATACAACCGAGCAGAAGATCCTTCACAAGATCGAGGACCTTGGGGCTAAAGGCATTGATTTGGTCGTCACCGGCTGCATGCCACAGGTACAGCTCGAAACGATACTTGAGAGGAATCCCGATGCCCATATTCTTGGTGTGAACTCCATTGCAAAGATAGGGCAGGTCCTGAGGTCCATTGAGAACTCTCGTAACGGCGGTTCACGCGAAAGGGTGGAACTGATATCCTCCGAGCCAGAAGGATTTCTCAAGACCGCTCATTCGCGTTTTAATCCGAACATACACATCTGCCAGATATCTCAGGGATGCGATTATAGCTGTGCCTATTGCATCGTTACCATAGCCCGGGGCAAATTACGCTCTTTTGATGCCGACTCCATTGTTGAGGATGTTCGTATGGCAGTGGATGAGGGATGTCGTGAGATATGGTTGACCTCACAGGATAACGGGCAGTATGGCACTGACAGGGAGGTGTTGCTTCCGGAGCTCTTAAGACGTATCGTGGCGATCCCGGGGGATTTCAAGGTAAGGGTCGGCATGATGAATCCGTTCTCTGTAACTCCTATCCTTGATGATCTCATCGAGGCTTTCAGGTCCGATAAGATATACAAGATCGTGCATCTTCCGATACAGTCCGCGTCTGACAATGTCCTCAAGAAGATGAACCGTTACCATTCCATAGAAGAGACAAATGCCATAATTTCTCGTTTAAGGGACGCTTTTCCGGACCTCACCCTGTTCACTGATATAATCGTAGGATTTCCCGGTGAATCCGATGAGGATTTCAACATAACACTTGAATGGGTGAAGACTCTGCAACCTGACAAAGTGAACATCTCCCGTTATACTCCCCGCCCCCTTACAAAAGCACTTGAATATCGCAATCTTGATACTCGTATCGTTGTTAAGCGTTCGAACAAGCTTCACAAACTCTGTGACTCTATTAAGTTAGAGTCGAAGAAAAAAATGATCGGGTGGAAGGGTGAGGTTTTCATTTCAATGGATGCAAAGGTCAAAGGAGTGATGGCACGCACTGCATCATACAAACCGGTCGTTCTTCCAGAAGGTTCTGTTTCTCCGGGAACTTCCTGCAACGTTGAGATATATGATACAACTGCGGGATATTTTCTTGGACGTGTTCTTGAATAATTTCATTTCCTTTTTTCCTGGACATGAGTGACTATCTCTTTGTTGTAGGATTTGACGATATCACTTCTTGTAATGATGCCTAGAAGGCTTTTGTCATCATCTCTTGAGACTACGGGTAGTCTTCCAACATCCCTCATTGCAAATCTTTTCAGGACAACGTCCAGAGTTTCGTCAGGGTATGCTGAGATAACATCATGGGTTGCAATTTGGCTTATTCTAGTGTCAAGCTCTCCATAATTGACCTTTTCTCTCATATCCTCAAGGGTCACTATACCGCATAACTTCTTATTATCATCAAGTACTGGGAACCCTGCATGCCGGCTTGACTGCATAATGTCGAGGAGGTCCTTTGCGGTATCTTCATCTGATATCGTATGGACATTAGTTCTCATATAATCCCTGACGAACATTGCTTCCATTATGTTGACCTCTTTTCCTCTGCGTATCGTGAAACCTCTTCGTTTAAGCACTTCTGTGAACATCGATTCTTCGTGAAGGCTGTTGGAAATAGAGTTGCTGACCACACATGCGAACATAAGTGGCAATATGATGTTGTAGTCCCGTGTAAGTTCAAAAAGGATAAGTACCGCTGTAAGCGGAGCTCTTACTGTTCCTGCAAGTGTCGCCCCCATTCCCACCAGCGCATAAGCCCCTGCCGCGGCGGTACTTGTCGGGAATATGCTGTGTACTACCGTTCCGTATGCCCCACCTAGCATGGCTCCTGTGAACATCGATGGTACGATAGATCCACCGGCGCCACCGGAACCTATTGTAAATGAGAATGCGAGTATTTTCAGGACGAATAATACCAGAAGCAACTGAATGGTAAAGCTGTTCGTTAGTACATCTGCTATGACGTCATATCCTATCCCCCGTATCTGGGGATAAAAATATCCCATCAGACCTACCAAAAGACCGCCAATGGCAGGTTTGAATGCACCGTGGACAGGAAGTTTGCTAAAGACGTCATGTACTGTGAAAAGGGTACGTATCAATAATATGGATGTTATGCCACAAAGAGTTCCAAGTATAAGGTAAAGGATAGATTCGCCGATCGGGTCCACAAGGCCGTAGTATGATATCTGTATTGGTTTGACCTCAAAGATCAGATTTGCTACAAGCGTAGCGAATACGGCTGATATGACAATAGGTATGAAGGTCCTTGTTTCAAGTTCTCCCAATATAACTTCTACAACAAAGACCACACCCGCAAGGGGTGCATTAAAAGCAGCAGCGATACCTCCGGCAGCACCGCATCCTATCAATGTTCTGTATCGATGGTCAGGCGCTTTCAGGGCTTTTGCGAATATCGAGCCGATACCTGAACCTGCAAGTATGCCGGGAGCTTCTTTACCTACGGAACCTCCGGTTGCAATGGATATTATTGATAATACCACTTCCCGAAAAGCACCTCTTATGCTGATACGCCCTCCATGCAAGGCAGTCCCTTCAATGACCTCTGGTACATTGCAGCGATGTATATCTCCTGAAAAGAAAGCAATGATCCCGACCAATAATCCGCCAATGGCAGGTATGAGTATAACAAAATAGCTGCTCGTGATCTCACTATTGCTCCAGAACAGATCTTCTGCATATTTCAAACAAATATTATATGCTACGATGGTAAGTCCTGTGAATATTCCTATCAGTATTGCTATATCATTGGTGACCCCATCTTCAAAGTGAGGCCAGCGTTGCATTAATTTAGTGATGTCCGATCTTGAGAACATATTGGTCCACGAACTTCACATAATAGATTGATATTCGATATTAATTATATGGGATGCAAAGGATGTGCAACATTGCTCATCCTATGCATGCTGAAATTTTGTAAATAATTTATAACTCATTCCTTTTTGAGGGTCGCACAAAGGTTCTCAATGGTATCAATAACCGTTTTCATGCCAATCTCGTCATCAGCGACCGGTTTTTGTGCAATTCCACCAAAGTGTGCACCGTCTCCTACCGGTATCATTCCGTGCACCATCATGCAGTCGTGAACGTTCTGTATGGTCTTTTCCTGACCTCCGTTCCTGGAGCCTCCGACTGCCATTACTGCACCGAACTTGCCACGAAGCTGGAATCCTTGGCGCCTGAGCAGTACGCTTCTGTCGAACAATGCTTTGAGCTGTGCTGTCATGCCGCCGAAATATACCGGAGTTGAGAATACGATAGCATCAGCTTCTGCAAGTTTGCCATATACTTCCTGCATATCATCGTTGATGGGACATTTTTCCCCTCTTGCACATGTTCCACATGCAATACATGGTGAGATCTTCTTTTGTGAGATCATGATGCTGTCGGTCTCAAATCCCTTGCTTTTTGCGACTTCCAGTACATTCTTTATGATGGTCTCATTGTTACCTTCTTGTTTGGGACTTCCTGATATTCCAAGTATTTTCATATGATCACTGATTTGCATAGGCAATGTAGGATTATTAGCTTTTGGGTTTTGTTTCCTTCATTTTCCACTCTTTGTCGATAACAATAGTCCAATTATGAGCATTAATGAAGTAAAACCGGGAAGTTGGTTTTTAATCTCAGGCTCTTCTTGTGTTGTTTTATTGCCTATGATCACGAGATTTCCATCTTCGTCATAATATGCTTCATCATTTGTATAGGTTATAAGGTTTCCATCATCACCTATCACTATAATGTCTTCTTCAACCATTACATCTAGAACAGCGCGCCCTTCCCATTCAAATACAACCGGCACTTCATTTATGCCTGCCTTCTGTTCAAAGTGCCTGTCTATTGTCTGATATATTTCATCAATTACAGACTCATTTACTTTTTCCGGGTTTTCCAAGTCCATACCCACAGACAGATATCCATTAATACTGGCTCCATACCCTATCACTGGCCCCCCATTCTCAGCAAAAAACGGATCAAGTTCCCTGTATTTTGTATGGCCAAGTAAATCCGTCCACGCTCTTTTTTCACTTTCCTGCTTAATTACGGGCATTACTCCGTATGTAGCTATAACCGAGGGATTGCTTTTAGTCTTTTCAAAAATCTCCGGACCATAGTCAGGAAGGGGCATGTCTTCGTCATTCTCTGCCCACATAAAAATGATAGGTATATTGCTGATTCCTGCTTCTTGCTCGCAGTGTTCATTTATTTTCCGATAGATTTCATCAATTTTTGACTCGTTTATCTTTTCCTGATAATCAGAATCCAGATGCACTTCCAGTAATTCACCGGTACTAGCTATGGCATATACAGACGGATCAAATTCGACAAGCAATCTTTCAGTTGTTATGGATAACCAGCATTTTTTAACCGAATTTTTCCATTGATAATCAATTGTTTCAGGAATGTTTCCTCTGCTGGCTATGAAAAGTGGATGATCCTTCGATTCTTCAAAATAGGAACTTATAATATTTGAATTGGTGAATTTATCGGTATTTTTAGAATCATTTAATTCGTCACCAACAGCATTTGCAGAATTAAATGATAAAAAACAAACAAATAACACTAGCATCAAAATTTTACCAATTTCTCCTCTCTTTAGCATCTAATCGCCTCACAATTAACAATATATTATTAGTATTCAAAAGATAATTTATAATTTACTTACCGATTTTAAGTGTTAATATAAAAAATATGCTAAACTATTAATAATAATTTGGCTGATGTGCTGAAAGAATTTATGCACTTAGTTTGTCAGAGGTTCTGTGTCTAAATCCAGCTTAACACCACTTATCAGTGAGAAAAAGGTATAGTGTCATTATGTTCTCCGTGTGTGTATTCTTGGTTACACCTTAAATAATGGACTTATCTGCAACAAAAACAAGTCCTAAACTCATGTTTTCTACCCGACTGGCCTTAATATAACGATCATCCACTCCGATCTTCTTTCCACTGTGCCATTTTCCAGAGATCCGGAGTTGATCATTTTTAGAAATAGTACATATTCCGGGATAAACAACGATCACTGCTTTGCCATTGAGATCCGCGGAAAAGATACTCTCATATTTTCCATCGATACCACCAAATACAATCAAAAAATATATGCCGATAAATGTGGTCGCCTTCTGACATATTTGTGAATGGGTTAGGGCTTGCGATTCGAATACCTTTTGTTCGGAAGTGTATTTGTCCCGATTCATTTTTCCTCGGCTCTCCCTGAGATCGCTTTATAGAGTGAGTTGTAAATTTCGGCAATTACAATAACAATCGGTATGATTATGATACTTGATCCGAGTAGTGTAATGATTGAATGAACTGCTCTTCCAATGCCTGTTTGCGGAACTATATCCCCATATCCTATAGCTGTGAGCGTTGTTATGGCCCAGTAGATACTATTTGGTATGCTGGCAAACCCGCCAGTTTTTCCTTCAATAAAGTACATCAGAATGCCTGATATTATTGTCAGGCATAGAAGTGCAAATAGGAATAGGGTTATTTTTCGAAAACTTTCATATAAAACTCGCGTAAAGGGACTGCTATGCATTTGATTTGATTCCATTAGTTATTTTTACACTATTCATTCACTGGATCGAATTGCTATAATTCCACCAATCGTAAGTAATAGTCCTGGTAGGATCCACATCCAGAAGAATAGGGCAATTCCAAGTATGCCGGATGCTAACATTAATTTCCCACCCTTCTTCTTGTCCGTTTTAGCAACAATTCCTCCGGCAATTCCTATTAATCCTAATATTAGTGTCACTGTGCCAAATCCCATCATTATCACGAAAGGATCCGAAATTCCGAAAACCTCAGAAGTGCCATACATCATGGTTCCCCCGCTTGGCCAGATATTGATTATGGCTACATAAAATATGACGGCTGCTATGATGACTCCAATAGAGCCACCGGCAACTCCAAATATTGTTTCAGTTTTTTTGCTCATGTTATTTTCTCCTGGTTATTCTGTATTCTGACCAGAAAATAATACATAATTGCACCTATGAAATTTAGGAAAATTAGCACAATCGACCAGATCAATTTCTCATGCTTTCCTTTGTGGGGAAAAGCCTCTGTGTTCCTTTGAAGACAGTCACATAACATGAATATCCAGAAAAGAATAGCTATTGCAATTATTCCCCACAATAGCTGTCCCACATAGAATGTAAAAACAAGTATGGTGAAGAATATCATAAGTCCGGTAAATGTCCATTCTGATTTTATTATATTAATTGCATCACTTCCGTCCAATGTTGTCATTCCACTCAAATTTATTTTGTATGATGGACAGTTAAAAGAATTCTGCATTATATTAATTTTATGGCCATATCATTCAACAGGAACAGAACAGTTTGCTTTTGAAATAAAAATGAGCGGTGAAAATAAGAGGTCATTTATAGGCATTCCAATAAAATACCAAAATTACCATTGAGCAGCCATCCTGTGAATCTAGAGGTGCTATAAAATTCGTTTAAAGTTCCTACTATTTAAATGAGCAGACCATTGATCCTTACAATAGTTCAGGGAGTTGACCCAATGTCTCAAAAGAAAATTCTATACATTGCCATGAGCCTGGATGGATATATTGCAACAAAGTCAGGAGATGTGGATTGGCTTATTGACATACCCGGATATGATTTTTATGACACTTTCATAGAGAATATCGGTGCTGTTGTGATGGGAAGGAAGTCCTATGAAATGATCCTCTCATTTGGTATCGAATGGCCGTACAAGTTTGCACGATCATATGTTCTTACGCACAGTAATAAGTTCGAGGATACGGATCTTGTGAAGTTCACCAACATTCCTGCTAAAGAGCTTGTGGAACAACTCTCCTCTGAAATGGAAAAGGATATCTGGGTCCTGGGTGGTGGAGAAGTTGTTCGGGAGTTCCTTGAATCCAAGCTTATCGATGAGATCATAATTGGGGTAATGCCCATTCTTTTAGGTGAGGGAATTCCATTGTTCCGTGAATATGCACATAAGACCGAACTGAAGCTACTTGATGTAAAACAGTATGAAAAAGGAATGGTTCAGCTTCATTATGAAACATTGGTCTAAAGTTTTCTAACTGATGTGATAAATGCTCTTTCTTAGAAAAACATTATCTATCAGTATTCTCAATATTATTTAGTTAGTTAATCAGCAATTAAATACTGGCCTAACATTATATCGTTTATATTGTTTAGAAATTCACAGGTATCACAATGCTTGAAAAATTATTCGATCCGGCTTCTGTGGCTGTCATCGGTGCCTCCCGAACTGAAGGGAAAGTGGGGCGGGCGGTGCTTGACAATCTGCTTGAAAGCTACAGTGGCAGGATAATCCCTATTAATCCTAAAGCCGATGAGATCCTCGGTTTGCCCTGCTATCCGACCATTCTGGATGCACCCGGGGGAGCAGAGCTTGCAGTCGTTGTTGTGCCTGCTGTGCTTGTTCCCGATGCGCTTGAAAAATGCGGTCTGGCAGGAGTAAAGAACGTAGTTGTTATTTCTGCAGGTTTCAAGGAGGCAGGTATCGAAGGTTCGAAGCTTGAACGAAGGTGTGCTGAGATCGTAAAAGAACACGGGATGCGTATGGTGGGGCCGAACTGTCTGGGTATCATTGATACGGCATCTGGACTGAACGCTTCCTTTGCCGCATCCATGGCCAAGAAGGGTAACATCGCAATGATGTCCCAGTCAGGTGCAATATGCACTTCGACGCTTGATTGGGCGGATGCAAGAGGGGTAGGTTTCTCGAAGTTCATCAGTCTTGGGAACAAGGCCGATCTGTCCGAAAACGATTTCCTGCTTGAAATGGAGGATGATGAAAATACTGCTGTAATAGCTGCTTATCTTGAGGGTGTGAAGGACGGGCCGAAGTTCATGGAGATAGCCCGCGAGGTTTCACGGAAGAAACCTGTCATTGTGATAAAATCAGGCAGGACCGCAGTTGGTTCAAGGGCGGTTTCCTCTCACACCGGTACCCTCGCAGGTTCTGATGAAGCTTACAATGCTGCATTTTCCCAAAGTAATGTTATCAGGGCTGATTCCGTTGAACAGCTAATGGACTACATACGTGCCTTTTCCAGCCAGCCAATACCCGATGGTCGTAACATCGCCATCATCACAAATGCGGGTGGGCTTGGTATTCTGACAGCAGATGCTTGTCAGTTCGCGGGGCTTTCCCTTTCATCATTTAATGAGGACACTATCGGTAAGTTGCGGGGTAAACTTCCTCCTGCAGCCAGCCTTTATAATCCGGTAGATGTTTTGGGGGATGCTCGTCCTGATATCTACGGGTTTGCAATTGAAACGATCCTTGATGATCCGAACGTAGATGGTGTTATCCTTCTAACTTCTCCGCAGGCAATGACGGAAATTAAGAGCATTGCGGAAGTGGTTGTCGAGAAATGTGCACATACGAAGAAGCCCATATTATGCAGTTTTGTAGGCGGTACGCGGATCGAAGAGGGTGAAGCTATCCTGAACCGTCATCATATTCCGAATTATCCTTTCCCTGAAAGAGCAGTTGCCAGCATGGCAGCTCTATGTGATTATGGTGTCATGAGGGAACATGAATATGTTCTGCCTGAGAAGTTCGATGTCGATAAGGAATTCGTATCTTCTCTGCTAAGGGATGCGATCTCAAATGGGAGGCGCACTCTCGGGCTCGAATCCTTTGATATTCTCAGGGCTTATGGCATACCTGTGGTGGAAACCCTCAATGTGAAGACTTTGCAAGGTGCGTTAGATGCATGTGAGAATATGGGCTATCCCGTTGTGATGAAAGTACTTTCTGCTGATATCTCACACAAGACCGATGTGGGGGGTGTTCGCATAGGGCTTGAGAATGCGGATGATGTTGAGCGGGCATACCTCACAATGATGTCGGATGTGAGACGCTACATGCCACACGCAGTGGTCTCCGGTGTACAGGTCCAGAAAATGATCACTGGTGGTAAGGAGGTCATCATTGGTATGAACCGGGATGTGCAATTCGGTCCACTGCTTATGTTCGGTCTTGGCGGAACATACGTGGAAGTGCTTAAGGATGTGTCATTCAGTGTTGCTCCTGTTGGGGTGGATGTTCTCAAAAAGATGGTATCATCCATTAGAACATATCCTATATTGACGGGGGTAAGGGGCGAAAGTCCTTCTGATATCGCATCGATCGTTGATACTCTTTGCAGGGTGTCACAACTTGTATCGGATTTCCCTGAGATACTTGAATTTGAGATAAATCCTCTGATGGTGTTGCCTGAAGGTCAGGGATGTGTTGCCATGGACATAAGGCTGACACTTGGAGGCGAATGAATATGTTGACATTATTCAAATTAAAAGAAATGGAGGTTGGGCAGTGTGGCTTCAATATTGATAAGTTCTTCTGAGAAATATTCCGGAAAAAGTTCCCTGTGTGCAGGTATTGGTATTATACTTAAGGACAAGGGTTACTCTGTCGGTTACATGAAGCCGGTGGGTAATATGCTTGTGGATGTAAATGGTGTGCTCTCAGATGAAGATTCGGAGCAGGCACGTAAGCTCTTCGACCTGAAAGATGATATTAAGAACATCACGCCTATCCTTCTTACTGACAACCTTGTGGAAGATGCTCTTGCAGGTGTCGAAAAGCATCTTGATAAGACAATTATCGATGCTTATGGCGAGATATCCAGGGACAAGGATGTTGTTCTTTTGGAAGGTACAGGTGGCATCGGTGGCGGGGCAATATACGGTCTGTCCGACCCGCAGGTTGCTTCTATTATCGGGACCAAGATCCTTCTGGTCACCCGATATGAGTCCATACATGCGATCGATCGTATTCTTTCGGATATCGAACTGATACACGACCCGGATATGTTCGCAGGTATCATTCTCAATGAAGTGGATGAAGGACAGCTTGAGCATGTTTGTGAGCTGGTGGTACCTTTCCTTGAAAATAAAGGGGTCAAGGTGCTTGGTGTGCTTCCAAAGGACACTACCCTTCGTTCGGTCCCTATCTCTGAGATAGTTGAAGACCTTCACGCAGAGGTTCTTGCAGGTTCTGAGAATCTCGAGGTGCTTGTGGATCACTATCTTGTGGGAGCAATGGAAGTGAATTCAGCTATCAAGTATTTTAGGCGTACTCCCAATTCTGTTGTGATCACAGGGGGTGACAGGTCTGATATTCAGATGGCTGCGATCGAGGCACGCGTGAAATGTCTTGTCCTGACCGGAAATCTTCAGCCAAGTGCAGCTGTACTTGGTAGTGCGGATGAGGCACAGATACCTGTGATCCTCGTTCGAGGGGATACGATGTCGACCATTGAAAGAATGGAACGGCTAATAGGGCGTGCAAGGTTCAGGCGTGAACATAAGCTTGGTCGTATGGTAGAGCTTATTAATAACAATGTGAATGTCAAAGAGCTTATGTCGCTGATCGGCCTTTGATGTCCTTCATTCTTTAATATTTTTGAAAACACTTTTTGAGACCTCAGATGGATATGCATAAATATAGATTGGTTTATAATGTCGTGCATCTCATTAATTTCAATTGCAAATTCAAATTATCAGGATTATATGATCAGTATTACCGGTGATGAATACCTTGACTGCTAAAGATTTTCTCACGATAGACGATTTTGATATAGGGGATAGAACAATTCTTGTGAGGGTGGACCTGAACTCTCCAATGAGCCCTGGCGGTGGCATACTTGATGATATGAGGATCAAAAGCCATGTACCGACACTTAGGGACCTGGAGGATGCGAAGGTAGTGCTGTTAGCTCACCAGAGTCGACCAGGAAAGAACGATTTCACTACTATGCAACTACATGCTGATGTGATGTCCAGTTCATTGGGTAGGAAGGTTACCTATATCGATGATATTTTTGGTTCCCATGCAAGAGAGAACATTGCTTCAATGGAAAAGGGGGATGTTATCCTTCTGGAGAACGTACGTTTCTATTCCGAGGAAACACTGAAAAGACCTGTTAGTGAACATCAGGGAACTCACATGGTGCGAAAACTTGCTCCTTTGTTCGATATTTTCCTGAACGATGCATTTGCGGTATCCCACCGTTCCCAGCTTTCGATCACAGGGTTTACCGGACTTCTTCCTTCCGGGGCAGGCCGTCTCATGGAGAGGGAAATAACTTCTCTGGATGTGAGCCTTAAAGGTTCTGAATCTCCGTGTATATTCGTTCTCGGCGGTGCGAAGGTTGATGATTCCCTCAAGGTGGCTGAGCATGTCCTTTCAAGTGGCGGTGCTGACAGGGTTCTGGTCACAGGCGTGGTTGCAAATGTCGTGCTTGCTGCATCAGGTGTCGATATTGGTGCACCGAATATGAAGTTCATCGAATCCCAGGGATATCTCGACCAGATAGATAAGGCGAAAAATATCCTTGAGAGATTTGATGGTAAGCTCGGTTTTCCAAGGGATGTTGCTCTTAATAATAATGGAGAAAGAATCGAGGCAAACATCGATGATGTGGCTTCGACGAACCTTCCAATAAACGATATCGGTCTTGAAACCATTGTGGCCTACTCAAGCGAGATCGAAAATGCGAAGACCGTTGTTCTAAATGGTCCTGCGGGCGTTTCCGAGATAGAGGGATTTGAGATCGGCACATCTGAGATAATCAAGGCAGCAACGAATGCCGGGTATTCAATTGCTGGTGGTGGCCACATTACTGCCGAGGTGCGTAATATGGGTTATGAGAAGATGTTCTCACACATCAGCACAGGTGGCGGGGCATGTATTGATTTTCTTGCCGGGGACCTCTTGCCTGGCATTGAAGCTTTAAAGGTTGCTGCAAAACGATATAGGGAATTTGAATAAAATCTGTGTGGGGGTTAATATGCTAAGTGCTTCTGAAGGGGAACAGGCCGTAAGGCTTGCAAGGAATACTATTGAGTCATTTCTGAAAGATGGGGAGCTGTCAGAGGATATCGATCTGCCGGAGGTATTCGGTGAATCGCGTGGGGTTTTCGTGACTCTGACGAAGAACGGCGATCTGCGAGGGTGTATCGGTCATCCTTATGCGGATTCGGCTTTGGAAAGTGCTATTGTAGATTCTGCGATCTCGGCGGCTACAAGGGACCCTCGTTTTCCAATGGTCGGTATTTCCGAGATGTCTGATATTATTGTAGAGGTCACGGTCCTGACACAACCGGAACTTATCGATGTTCTTCCGGAGAAGTTGCCTGAGGTCATCGAAATCGGTCGTCACGGTCTGATCGCGAAGATGGGAATGTATCAGGGTCTGTTGCTTCCGCAGGTCGCACCGGAGAACGATTTTGATGCTATCGATCTTTTAAACCATACCTGTCTAAAGGCAGGCTTACCACAGGATGCATGGCTTACTGGGGGGCACAGATGTACTGGTTCGAAGGACAGATATTCAAAGAGGTCGAGCCCCGTGGGGATATCGAGGAAGAGAAGTTCAATTCCTGTTGTAAGTGAAAATAGAGTAGATGAAAGAAATGCTTTCATCTATATTTTTTCATGGTCTCCAGAAGGTCGGATACATTCGTCTCTAGCTCATTTGCGGATTCTCCGATCATGAGATTTACAAGCCCTTCAGGTCCCAGTGTCCTGAAATCGGTCTTTAGGCCAACGATGGTCTTCTTCTTTGAATATGCATACCCTATCTCCCATGCTGTACCTGAATCGATATCACTGCCGCCATCGAGGACTGCAACCACTATATCGCAATTGTCAATAGCGTCAAGGTTCAACTGGAATATCTTGTTGGAGTCCATTTCTTCCCTTGCTGCTTCTGTATCGTTGGAATCTTCCTGTGGCACAAAGACATCGAATCCGAGATCTTTCAGTGCAGTTTCCAGTTTCCTGTTAAAATCCTGTTCAGCTTCTGAAAAAAGTGGTGCTGCCAAATATATATTTTTGGTAGTATTCATTTTATCTCCTTTAGTCTTAATAGTGCCCTCGATGTAATGTTGGTCAAGGTTGATAATTATTCTCATTTAGAAAATAACAACCTTAATTAGTATTGGAAATATACATAACATCATGACCGATATGATAAATGCAGGAATTGTCGGCGCTTCCGGTTATACCGGTGGTGAACTGATGCGTCTGCTTTTGAACCATCCGTATGTCAATATTGAAACGGCTACTTCACGCCGTTTGTCAGGTGAAGCGGTAAGTGACACTCACAAACATCTGCGCGGACTGGTGGATATTGAATTTGAGGACCTTTCTCCTGAAGATATCAGGGGCAGATGTGATGTTGTCTTCGTAGCTGTGCCTCATGGGACCGCAATGAACATAGTTCCCCAGCTTATTGATGATAATACTAAAGTTATCGATCTTAGTGCCGATTATCGTTTGAAGACAAGTGTTTTCGAGAAGGTCTACAACATGGAACATGCTGACCCAAGGGATGCTGTTTTCGGTCTTGTGGAACTCCATCCTGAAGTGAAGGATGAGTCCTTCGTTGCAAATCCGGGATGTTATCCCACAGGAGCAATTCTGTCAGCTGCTCCTCTTGCGGCTGCAAAACTTCTCAAGATGGCCATATTCGATTCCAAATCCGGAATAACCGGGGCAGGGATAAATCCTACAATGGCGTCCCATTATCCTAACATGGCAGAAAATGTCCAGGCATATAAACTGACCACTCACAGGCATCGGGAAGAGATCCTTCAGGAACTGAACAGGCTGGATAATGGTTTTACTGATGTGAATTTCACGCCACACGTTGTTCCTTCCATTCGTGGTATACTTACCACTGCACATCTTTTCACAAAGGAGAAGATGTCATTGGAGGATGTACGTGAGCTTTATCACGAATTCTACAGGGACAAGCCTTTTGTGAGGGTCGTTGATGATATTCCATCCCTTAGCGCTGTAAAGGGTTCTAATTTCTGTGATATCGGTTTTGAGGTAGATGCCAACACCGGCCGTATCGTTGTTGTTTCAGCAATTGATAATCTGGTAAAGGGTGCTTCAGGTCAGGCGATCCAGAACATGAACCTTATGTGTGGTTTTGATGAGACCACCGGTCTTCGCATTGCGGCGACATCCCCATAAATTACGATAGGAGATATGATCATGAATGTAAAAGATATTATGAGCACTAATGTCATTGTATGCAGTCCGCAGGCTACTATTAGCAGTACTGCACAGTTGTTGAAGAAAGAGAACATTAGCGGTGTTCCTGTTGTTGATGAGGGTAAGGTCGTAGGGATCGTTTCCGAAGTTGATCTATTGAAATTGCTTAACATCCCTGAGCATGGCGGTCTTTGGCTTCCCAGTCCTTTCGAGATAATTGAGATTCCCATACGTGAGCTCATTAGTTGGGAAGATACCAAAAAGATGCTTTCTGATGTTGGTTCAAAACCTGTCAGCGACATAATGGAAAAGGATGTGTTCACGGTAGGTCCGGAAAGTTCTGTGGAGGATGCTTCCAGATCAATGAGCCGGCACAAAATTAACAGACTTCCTGTTGTCGATAATGGTGAACTTGTAGGGCTCATAACCCGCGGCGATATCATTCGCGGTCTTGCAGGCATTTAAAGTGGTGTTATGAAAGCGAAAGATAGCGGCCTATGTGCAGTAAAAGGAGTTCGTGCTTTCGGTATCAAGCCGGGAAAGATGGGGCTTGCGATCATCGTGGCTGAAGGGAATGCTGCGGGTGTTTTTACCAGGAACAAGGTCATAGCTGCTCCACTGATCGTTACGAGGGAAGCCCTTGGTAAGAACGGCAGACTGGCAGCAGTAATAGCAAACAGTGGCAATGCCAATGCTTTTACAGGTGAGCAAGGTCTCGCCGATGCAAGGGAAATGGCCTCTATCCTTTCTGAAAGACTGGATGTCGATAGTGACCTTATCGCAGTGGCATCTACTGGTGTTATTGGCAGGAAGCTCGATATTGACTGGATACGTGATAATGTCGATGAAGTGATGAACGGTCTTGTAGCATCACCTCAGGGTAACAGCCATGCTGCAAGGGCTATAATGACCACTGATACGTTCCCAAAGATGACTGCGATAGAGCTTGATTGTGGTGTCTGTATAGGTGGGATAGCAAAGGGTTCCGGCATGATCGAGCCTAACATGGGAACTATGCTTGGTTTTGTCTACACTGATGCAGCTCTTTCATCGGACGTACTTGATGAATGCCTCAAGGAAGCAGTTGACAGAAGCTTCAATATGGTCGTAGTGGACGGGGACACAAGTACTAATGATATGGTGCTTCTTACAGCTACGGGAGCTACCGGTATCTCTCCTGATATAAATGAATTTAAGGCAGTACTTGAGCATGTTCTTGTGGACCTTGCAAAACAGATCGCAAAGGACGGTGAAGGTGCTACCCGGCTTATCGAAGCACAGGTAACTGGTGCAGTCTCTGAAGAGGATGCTCGCCTTGTCGCAAAAGCTATCGTACGTTCTCCGCTTGTGAAATCTGCTATTTTCGGCAAGGACCCGAATTGGGGTAGAGTTATTGCAGCAGCAGGATATTCCGGTGCTGAACTGGAGCAGGATAGGCTATCTCTTGCTTTTTCCAATGGTGTGGATACTGTTTATCTTGTAAACGAGGGTAATATCCTCTCTGAAGATAAAGAACATCTGCAGAAGCTGGAAGCTATCATGGGAAGTTCGGAAGTCATTATCATGGTGGGCCTTGCTCTTGGCAGTGCAAATGCGAAGGCATGGGGTTGTGATCTTACGTATGATTATGTAAGGATCAATGCTGAATATACTACGTAAAATAGCCGATCTGACTTTTTAAATTCGAAGGTGATCTTATGGATATTGGGGAGTGGGAATCTGTTTATCGTGAGTCCTATGAGGACATTCTTTCATCTATTGGAAATGTCAGGGGAATATTTGTTGCCTATAACAGTAATATCGATGCCATAAAGCACGTAGGTGCGGTGGATATTAAAAATCTGCTGATGAATGTGGATATATCAGAGGTTAGGGAGAAGGTCTTTGAGTATCCACGCCAGATAGATTCTCCTTCTGACCTTGTTGCAAGACTTATCATCGCTATGCGTGATGGAAAGGCTGCAGAGGTGCCGACGAATACGACTGACATCCATGACTGGCTCACCGATCATCTGGTTTTTGATTCTGCACGAATGGGTGGTCAGGCAGGAATTATCTCTAATCTTCTTGCATCCATGGGAATTGAAAAGGTCATTACCTATGTACCATGGCTTTCTGAGGAGCAGGCAGAGTACTTTGTTGATTCCGAGAACCTGCTGTTCCCTGTGGTGGAGGACGGGAAGCTTGTTCTCAAGCATCCTAAAGAGGCATTTGATCCTGGTAACAGTCCAAAGGTCAACTGGATACTGGAATTCTCAAAGGGAATGGAGGTGAAGTTTGCGGGAGAGCATTTCGTGATCCCAAGGGATAATCGTTTGATCATCTCTTCCCGACCAAAGTGGATCCGCATCGAGATGGATCCTGAGCTTTACGAGAGGATACCTCAGTTGCAGGCGGACATTGACGGTGCTATACTTGCAGGTTACCAGATGATAAGGGAAGAATACGAAGACGGTTCCACCTACATGGACTATGTCGAGAAAGCCGTAAATGTCATCGAAAAGCTCAAGGAAGGGAATCCTGACATACGCATACATGTGGAATTCACTTCGATACAGAACAAGGTCATCAGGAAAGCCATACTCAAACATATAGTCCGGAAACATGTGCATTCTCTTGGTCTTGATACAGTTGAGGTTGCAAATGCCCTGAACGTTCTTGGTTATGAGGAACTTGCATATTCTGTTATCAATAAGGGCGAGAATGCTATCATTTCACTTTATGAAGGTGCTGTGAAGCTTTTGAGGGAGCTTGAACTTGAAAGGGTGCACATCCATTCCCTTGGATTTTACATATGTCTTGTATCGAAGGACTGCCCTATATCTGTTGAAGACCATCGAGCAGCCCTGCTTTTTGGATCAACAGTTGCAGCTGCAAAGGCATCTTACGGTGAGATAATCTCTCTTGAAAGTACGGAGGCAGGTCTTAATGTTCCCATTTCCGATGAAGGTCACAAGGAACTTGTAAAGCTTGAGAAACACCTTGTAAGGAGTGGAATGTCAAGCATGGAAGACTTCGAGAATGGATGTATTTGCACTCCATATTATGATGCACTTGTCATTCCTACAAAGGTCGTAAGCGAACCGGTTGCCACAGTTGGAATAGGAGATGCGATATCAGCTACTGCGTTTGTGGCATTTCTTTCAAAGCTTAAGTGAGGGTTCCCATGAAGTTCCTCTGCGGCTACAATATGAACCTGGATGCTGTTTATTCCATTACCGGGGAGGACATTGCTGAATTGCTGGCATCAGTGGACCCTGCTGTTCTATTAGAAAGTTTTCAGCATTCTTCGAGTAATATTAATTCTATCTCTGACCTCCTCGCAGGTCTTGTTGGCTGTATGCAGGAAGGGACTGGTGCGGAATGGTTCATTCAGGATATGTCTGTTTTTATTTTTCTGATGGAGCATTTTTATGAGCGGGCGGTTATACGGCTTGGGGGTAATATGGCGATCATGGCAAACGTTATGTCCGGGATGGGTGCAGAAGAGGTTGTAATTAATCCGGTGGGGGATGTTGGTTCGATAAGGCCGTTGATGTCGGGGGAGAGCATGGTCTTTCCGGAAGAAAGTGATAATGATATAAAAAGCACTTTTAAAGGTGATAAGGAAAAGATCGTCCATTTTGTCTTTGATTTTAAGAAAGGGCTCCATTTTGAGCTTTTCGGGAAGAATATTACTGTTCCGAGGGAGAACAGGTTCATTGCCACTTATGATAATGTGAATACTGAACTCTATATATCTCCTGCTTTTGAAGATTACAGTCGTGAATATGTAAAAGTTGCGAATGGTGCTATCGTTTCAGGTTTTAATCAGCTGCGTTCTGTTTATCCGGATGGTTCTGGTCCTGTTGAGAAGTTTGAAAAGGCCCGGTCTTTGATGAGGGAATGGAAAGAACTGAATTCGGACCTGCTGGTCCATGCCGAGCTTGGACATTTTTCAACCACCGAGCTGGCAGTTTTCATATTTACGGAACTTTCGGGTATTGCGGACAGTATTGGGATGAACGAGGATGAAATTGCTATGCTATTTGGGATACATAGTATTCCAGAAGAGCGATTCCAGGGAATGGATTCCAGTATTATCGTTGAAGCATGTGTGAAATGTATTCGTGCAACCGGTCTGAAGAAAATGGTTGTCCATACACGTGATCTCATTGTATCGGTCTTTAGGGATACGGTCTCTTCATGTGATCATGAGATACAGAGTCTGGAATTTGGAATCATGTGTGCTGCATTTTTTGCAGCGACAGGTAAACTTCCAGTTAGGTCCGATCTAAGGGATTCCGTAGACGAGTTTTCCAGAAGTGAATATGGGTTAGAGCAGGTCATGAGGTTGAAAGCGCTCATTGAAGGGGATGATGTTCATGCGGGCTCTTGTGTAGGGTCGGATATGGGATGGTGTGGAAAATATGGCGACCTTAATGTTTGCATCTTGCCAACTTTGATATGTGATGATCCTATCTCTACGGTGGGCTTGGGGGACACTGTCATGGCAGCTACTTTTTTGCGATGGGTGGAACTCTTGAACAGTTAAATCCAATATTTTTTTGTGTATGTACTTAAAAATGGGACTGATATCCTTATATATCTCATATTTCCATTTACATGTATGAGCCAATTGGAAAACAAAGTCTTTAGCGCACTGGGAAGCGATACACGCATTAAAATGCTTGAGCTACTTAGTGTGGAGGAGATGCATATCTCCGAGTTGGCAAGGACGTTAGGGATCTCTGTTCCGGTTGCTGCGAAGCATGTTAAGATATTGGAAGCTGCGGATCTTATTGAGCGCAAGATATTCGGGAAGACCCATGTGCTGAAACCACATAAGGATAATATCTATATTGCTATGAATTCTTTTGCACCGACAAAGTCCATAGAGGTGGAAAAAGGTACTACTCTTCTGGATGCGCTGCGTGGTGTAGCTGCAATAAAGGTGAAGAAGAAAGGCGATAGGGAAGTTATTATCTCTACAGATGGGGAAGATGGTCTTTATGTTTATGAGATAAATGGCGAGTTCTCTGAGAAGTCAGTTCAGAACTGTGTACTTGATGAGGACACAACTATCGAATGGAAGAAACTTGAACCGGTCACTAAGCTCAAACTTGATATTCATGTCAAGAAATGACTTTGAACGTTATCAATTTTCTTTCTTTTTTGCATTGTTCCTACTTATTATTACATTATTTCGCACTGTTCTTTTTTATATGGCTTTTTGACATTTTTTTTAAATAATACTTTCACCTCGCTTGGCTGTCGGTTATATAATTAAGTGCCAATTTATCATCCAATGAGTGCTTATAGACAGAACGAACATCATCTGACCTTATCTGAGAGAATGCAGATCCTCTCTGCAGGTACTAAATATGACAGTTGCAATCAGAGTGCTGTCTGTCATGCTTTTGGTCCCGATGGAAGGTGTATACAGCTCTATAAGACACTGTTATCGAATTCCTGTGCAGGGGAGTGTGCCTATTGTCCAAATCGCTGTGAGCGTGAGACTAAAAGAGCTTCTCTTGAACCTGCAGAAATTGCAAAGATCACCTGGTCATTTTACAGAAGGAATGCCATCGAGGGTCTGTTCCTGTCTTCCGGCATCATGGGGGATGCAGAGTATACTTCGCAGAAGCAATTAGAGGTGGTGGAACTGTTGCGAGGTCAGGGTTTTAAAGGTTACATCAATATTCGTGTGATGCCTGGCACTCCGAAATATCTACTTGAGCAGATCGCAGATCATGCGGATAAGTTCGGTGTTAATGCGGAGACCACCAATTCTATTAATTATTCTGAGATATGCCCGAATTTCGATTATAAGAACGATGTTCTGCAGAGGTTGAAATGGACAAGGGACCTCATTGAGAAGAAAAGAAGTGAATATTGCGGTATGGGAAAAATGGTTGGTGCAAATGACACTCAATTCGTGGTGGGTGCGGTCCCTGAGTCTGACAAAGAGGTCGTGAAGACGGTCCACAAGTTCATGGACAAGTATGCATTGCGAAGGCCTTATTTTATGAGCTTTGACCCTGTGCCTGATACTCCGCTCGAGAATGGGTCCCCTTCGCCGAAATGGCGTGAGCAGAGGCTGTATCAGATGTCCTTTCTTTTAAAGGACTATGGTCTCAGGTCAAGCGATCTCGATGAGATCTACGATGAGTATGGGTATCTCTCAAATGCTGACCCAAAGGAAGTGCTTGCACGATCACAGCCTGATCGTTTTCCGGTGGATATCAATTCCGCTGAAATATCCGATCTGCTCCTTGTTCCCGGTATCGGGCCGATCAGTGCTAACCGGATCGTGCGTGGCCGTCCGATAGTTTCCGAGCAGGAACTTTCTCGGGTGGGTGTCGTAGTTTCCCGTGCAAGGCCCTACATTTCTATCAATGGTTCAAGGCAGACGAACCTTTCCTCTTTTATGGGGGCTTGCTCATAATAATAGCTTTTAGGTCCAGTGTAGAGGGTGTACTGCTTGCATGTTTAGCTTTCAGGGAAGACCCTGGTTCTGAACTGATATTTGCGAGCGATGTGGGGGAGCTTAAGGGGAAACTCGATCTTTCAGGTATCGAGGGTGAAATCAATATGGTAGGTTTTGATCCTTCTTATCGGTCCGAGTCCTTATCCAAGGAGATATTCGGAAAAAGTAAACCTCGTATGGCAAGGTTCGACCCCGATCCTCTACGGTACGTAGATCTTCTTCTAAGGCACAAGGGTTGTGATCCTGCTGGGCTTGTGCGACTGTTGGTTTCCTGTAATGGCGATACTGATGGACTTTATTCAGGGAAGAGCAAGATCGCAAAACGGTATTATAATTATATGCGTGAGGTTGGCAAAGCATACGAGAGGTTGTGTATGTTCGCACGACCGGAGCTTAAAGGTGGCATACTGTCTGTTGTTATTGATACTCCTCACGATATCGCGGATATGTTCTGCAGGTGGCTTGTCAGGAAAAATCCAGACGTTCCTGTGGCAGTTATCAAAAATGGTTCTGCGTGGGTAGGCAATGGTGATCTTATTGGACTTGATAGGTTTGCAAAGATCACCTCATCCTTTGTGGAAAGCCTTCGGTCAACATCAAAATCGGATGATGTGGATGAGCTCTGGGACCTCTACTATAATTCCCAGATGATAGATTCAAGGAGAAATCATGGGCTTGCAAAGAAAATGCAGCCCAAAAGTTCTGCTTCGATGAGCAAGATGTCAAAAAGAGATCGTTATAAGGTTGAAAGGGGCATTGCTGGCTGTACCCTGGATAGTTTTGCATGAAAATGGGTGAGAAAATGAATGTGTTACAGGATATTCCGCGTATTGGTGAGAAAATGGCGAAACGCTTTCAGGAGCATTTTGGTGGGGAGGATAGGGCAATGGATGCTATTTTAAGCGGTGACATCGCAAGTATTTCCGAAGTTGAAGGAGTGGGGCAAAGATATGCTATTTCTCTTGTACACGAAGTGCGTGCACAGTTCGAAGGTGTTAGTATGGAAGATTTCCTTAAGACAAAGGAAGCTTCGGATATCTATGAGAGGCTCCTGGATATCATCAAGCAGTTCACACATACAAGATATGCAAAGGACAAGCTTCATGTCTACATACCTTATCCTGCAAGCAAAAAGGCACTCATTGAGGATATTAGGAAGGATGTTGCCGGGCATATTAGGACTGCTTGCTTATTGGGGGACAATGAAGAACTTATCTCGCTTCTATCCAATGTAAAGGCTCTGGATGTCAAATGCAACCCGCCGAAAGTTAGGTCCAGGGCGATCCTGACCGCTGATAGCAAGCAGTATGAAGTTGCACGGCAGATGTTCGGGGATCTTCTGGATGTCCAGTTCGTGAAGGGTGCGGGGGAGTTCGTTGATACTGCAAGGGGGTATTCCCATGTTGTTGCTGCTGATGACAAGTGTATGGCCTTTGACCTTCCTGAAGATGTTGATCCTGAGTTCATTCCTGATATTCGCAAAGCAAATATGTGGCAGATAGTGCCGGAGAAGGAGATCTACTTCTTTGCGAGGAATCTTAATACGCTTGAATGCTGTATCCAAATGGTTGAAATATTACGCTGTTCAGGTATATGTTCCCTTGAAGATATTGCGGACGATGATATTGAAAGATTAAAGCAGACCCTTTCTCTTATAGATGGGGATGGGGATGTCAGGGAGGGTTCTGATAATAGTATCGATCGCCTTATGATGATCACCAGAAATGTCGATAATTGTGTTTCAGAAACCATTACTGCTGCCAATGTCACTCTTAATTCCTGTCTGGAGGAGAGCAAACTTACGCTTAGCGGTCAGGACATGCTTAAGGTGATGAACGGGAAAATGGAGATAAAGGACCTGCTAGAAAAAGAGCTGTTCCATTCTTACAGTTCTGTTATCAAGACCGCAAAAGAGAAGATCGTGGCGGATCTGGGGCTTGAACGGAATGAGCTGTTGTCCCTTGCTTCCTTTTTCTCGGACGAGATCTCTCATCCTATTGAAGTGAAACAGGAATGCCTGTATTCTTTTAAACAGCAGATCGCAAATCAAGTGGAAAAATTGAAGGTTCGTCACAAATGCAATATTGCGAGAACACTCTCGGAGTTCCATGATGTTGCACAAAGGATGGTTCACGAAGCCCTTGATTTCGATGTGGGCTTTTCAATAGGGTGCTTTGCAAAGGAGTTCGACCTTCATCTTCCTGAGTTCATTGAAGGGACTGGTATTGCGTTCGAGTCGGCATCGAACCTTTTCATAAGAACGCGGCATGGTTCGGTCGTACCTATTGATTATTCGGTAGGTAATACCTCCTATGATCCTGATGGGAATGGTAGTCGTGTTGTTCTTTTGAGTGGTGTCAATTCAGGGGGAAAGACCTCTCTGCTTGAATTGGTGGCACAGTGTGTTATTCTTGCTCACATGGGCTTCCCAACCCCTGCCATGAACATGGAGATAGGTCTTGCGGAAGAGTTCTATCATTTTGGAAAATCCAAAGGTACTCTGGATGCAGGAGCTTTCGAGACCACCCTTGTTGATTTCTCGGTTGTTGCAAATGATTCTTCAAAGCTTGTTCTGGCAGATGAACTGGAATCCATTACTGAGCCGGGAGCTTCTGCAAAGATAATCTCGGGAATACTGGAGGTGCTTTCTGAGAATAATAACGGCATGTCAATTTTTGTGTCCCATTTATCAGAACTGATCCTTGAGAACACTGAATGCAATGTACGCGTTGATGGTATCGAGGCAAGCGGGCTTGACAAGGACCTGAACCTTATAGTTGAAAGGACGCCAAGGTACAATTATGTTGCAAAGAGCACTCCTGAGCTCATAGTCGAGCGTCTGTCAAGAAAGTCAAATGGTCTGGAGCAGGACTTTTATAAAAGATTACAAAAAAAGTTCAAGTAAGCCGTAATAATACGGCTTTTCCATTTTGTTAGGTTGCTTTAAAGCACACCTTTTGTACTTTTGATGCCTTCGCCTTCAATCTTGACAGCACGGCGGAGGGCGTATGCAAAGGCTTTGAAAAGGGCCTCTATCTTGTGGTGGTCATTGTAACCTGTGACAGTTATGTGCAGGTTCATCTTTGAATTGTCTGTGATGGACTCAAAGAAGTGTCTCACAAGTTGAGTGTTCATTTCACCGACCCTAGGGGACTCGAACTGAGCATTCATTACAAGGTAGGTCCTTCCTCCAAGGTCGAGAACCACATCTGCAAGGGCTTCATCCATTGGGATGCGTGCATCTCCGAATCTGGCGATCCCGTTCTTATCTCCGAGTGCTTCAGAGAGTGCCTGGCCAAGAACTATTGCGGTGTCCTCTATCAGGTGATGTTCATCAACGATGAGGTCACCGGTGGCTTCGATGGTCAGATCAAAATTTCCGTGTCTTGCAAAAGCGGTAAGCATGTGGTCGAAAAAACCGATGCCTGTGTCAATATTAGATGAACCATTGCCATCCAGATCGAGTTCCATCTGGATATCCGTCTCTTTTGTCTTACGTGCGATCTTTGCGTTTCTCATGCTGTTCCTCTGCCGGTTTCGATGATCAATTTTCATCACTGATGATATCTATTGCTTCTGTCAGTGTGAACTTTTTCTTGTATAATGCACTTCCCACAACAACACCTGCTGCACCGGTGTTCTTCAGTGTGACAATATCTTCAAGGGTAGTTACACCGCCGGATGCGATCACGGGTATGGTGACAGCATTGACAAGCGCTTCAGTAGGTTTCGGGTCCACTCCATTTAACAGGCCTTCGGAGTCAATGTTCGTGAACAGAATGCTTCCAGCGCCCTTCTCTTCAAACTGGCTTCCCATCTCAACTGCTGTATGTTCTGATTCCTTTGTCCAACCTTCGATGGATATCTTTCCGTTCTTTGAATCGAGTGCAACATTTATATGTTCACTTCCAAATTCATCGGATAGCCTTTTGATAAGTTCGGGATCCCTTAATGCAGCGGTGCTGATGATCACTTTGTCAATACCAATATCGAGTAAAGCTGCAGCATCTTCGAAGGAACGTATTCCTCCGCCTACCTGAATGTATATTCCCTGGAGTTTGCATTTCTCGACGATCTTCTTTATAATGGGTGCATTCGTTCTGTTCCCTTCTATTGCACCATCAAGATCGATGAGGTGTAGTGTTCTTGCGCCCTGGGAAACCCAGTCAAGGGCGACTTCAACGGGGTTATCGAGGGATATCATCTCGCTTCCGGGTACGCCCTGAACGAGCTGCACACATTTGCCGCCTTTCATATCGACTGCCGGTATCACTTCAAAGCTCATCTTGTCACCTTCAGGGTATCATTCTCTCGATGGGCATTACGAGTATGTCGAAAGCACCTGCAGCTTTAAGCTTTGTAATGGTGGCAAAGATGATGTCTGCGTCCACGACGGCATGTACTGCCACGATATCTTCCTTGGATTCGACTTTCATTATAGTTGGTCCGGCAAGTCCGGGGAGGACTTCTTTTACATCATCGAGCACCGTGGTTGGAGCGTTCATCATCAGATATCGCTTTGCTTTGGCATGCATGACGCTCTCAAGGGCTGTTTTGATGTGTTCTATCTTCTCTTCCGTTTTTGCTGTTTCGTGATTTGCGATCAGATATATGGATGATGAGAATACTTTTTCGATGACCTTGAGATGGTTCATCACAAGTGTCGTTCCTGAACTGGAAATGTCCACAATGGCATCTGCAATGCCCACGTGTGGTGTCATCTCACATGCACCGCTGACCTTTACTATATCAATGTTTATCCCGAGATTTTTGAAATACCTTTCAGTGATGCCGGGG
>Ga0255365_10025_pt1 | contig 31717 bp, 23 predicted proteins | sample ANMaggSeSYBR01J3_FD_182089 | JGI IMG/M metagenome (GOLD analysis project Ga0255365, IMG submission 182089) | Sediment cell enrichment communities from methane seep in Santa Monica Basin, California, United Staets - ANME aggregate JGI... | ecosystem: Environmental > Aquatic > Marine > Cold seeps >... | reverse complement strand
TTGTCTAGATTATTACATCATTATTACGTTGTTATTACATTGATCATTGGTGATATTTTTATGAGCAGAAAGATCGACTACCGTGAACTTGGCTTAAAATGCGGACTTGAAATTCATCAGCAACTTGACTCTAAGGAAAAAATGTTCTGTAAATGCCCCACTACGATCCGCAACACGGATGAGTCGAACTTTGAGTTCTTCCGTTATTTAAGGCCGACTGCAAGCGAGATGGGTGAGACAGACAAAGCAGCACTTGAGCAGACAAAGGTCAACAGGAAATACATTTACAAGGCTTACGATACCACATGCCTTATTGAAAATGATGAGGAGCCACCAAGGAAACTGAACAGGGAAGTTCTTGATATCGCCCTTTCCATCTCAAAACTTTTGCACATGGTGCCGGTGGAACAACTCCACATGATGAGGAAGATAGTCGTTGATGGCTCGAACACCTCCGGATTCCAGAGGACAGCATTCCTGGCAAGTGGCGGATCATTGGATACTTCCGAAGGCACAGTAGGCATTGAAGTGATCTGCGTAGAAGAGGAAGCCGCACAGAAGATCGAAGATGCTGGCGACTCCATAATATATTCACTTGACAGGCTTGGTATACCTCTTGTAGAAATAGCTACCGCACCAGACATAATCTCCCCTTCCCACGCCAGGGAAACTGCCGCTAATATCGGTATGATATTACGTTCCACAGGAAAGGTCAAGAGAGGAATTGGAACCATCAGGCAGGATGTTAACATTTCCATTGCAGAAGGAGCAAGGGTAGAGATCAAAGGTGTGCAGGCACTCGACCTCATCGAGACAATCGTGGAAAGGGAAGTTGAAAGACAGGCCAACCTTCTCGAGATACGCAGGTACCTCAATGAAAGGAAGGCCAGTGTTCATGATGAGATCTTCGATGTGACCGAACTCTTCAAAGGCACAGAGTCGAAGGTCATCAAGAGAAGCATAAAGAAAGGGAAGGTATTTGCTGTTCTATTACCTGGCTTTGCCGGACATGTGGGAATAGAAGTACAGCCAGGAAGACGTCTTGGCACTGAGTTCTCCGACCGTGCAAAGACATCAGGTGTTGGCGGCATATTCCATACCGATGAACTGCCCAACTACGGCATTACTGAGGACGAGGTCACAGCACTGCGCGAATTCATTGGTGCCGGTGAAAATGATGCCGTGATAATGGTGGCAGATAAAGAAAAGCGTGCAAGGGGTGCAATGGAGAGCGTACTTATCCGTGCCGCTGAAACACTTGAATTCATTCCCGAAGAGACCCGAAAGGGATTACCTGACGGGAACAGCGCTTATATGAGACCACTTCCAGGTGCTTCAAGAATGTATCCTGAAACGGATGTACCACAGGTGGAAATAAGCAGGGAATATTTTGAGTCTATCCCTGTACCAGAACTGCTTACTGAGAGAGCAAAACGTTTCAGCAAGGAATATGGACTTAACGAAGAGCTTGCAGAAAAGATCGTATATTCACAGGACCTGCCGCTGTTCGAAGAACTCATCGCCAAATTCAGTGGGGACAAGATCATCACGGCTACACTAATCGTTCGCACTATCACAGGCACGGTTTCCGAGCTTAAACGTGATGGTGTTGATGTCGAGAAGATAACAGATGAACACTTTAAACAGATGTTCGAGGTTATAGCTTCAGGAGAGGTCGCTAAAGAGGCAATTGAGAAGATCCTCCGCCATGTTGCACAAAGGCCGAATACCGTTGTAAGGGATTCACTGGAAGAGCTTGGACTGACAGGGTCTGATACCGCCGAGATCGAAGCGTTCATTGAAAAGCTTGTGGAAGAAAGACAGGATTTCATTACGGAAAAGGGTGCAGGAGCAGTTGGTCCACTCATGGGACTCGTCATGGGAGAGTTCCGCGGAAAAGTGGATGGCAAAGTTCTCAGCGAACTATTGAAACAAAAGATTAATGAATTCTTTAATACATAATATCACTATGGTGAAGTGTATATATAATCAAAGGAATTTGATTATCATATCTGCAATGATACTTTTTGTGGTATTATTGTCATTTCCTCTTGTAGGAGCGATCACCGTAACTGATCATTACCAGCTTACCGAAGGTATCAATCAGGTAGCTCCTGAATGGAGCCCTAATGGCGATAGGATAGTATATTCTTCTGAGCAGACCATCTGGACAATGAATGCCGATGGTACGGATAAGAAAGAGACATATGACAGTATCGTCTGGGATGGTGAACCTGTTTACAGTACCGATGGCAAGCACCTTTATTTTGCATCGGAGCATGTCAACCCATACTCCCCTAAGTTCATCGGCATCCATGTCATAGACATTGACGGAATGAAACGCACACAGCTCACTAAAAATGCTGATATGAGAGCACCAGCTGTGAGTCCTGACGGTAAACAGCTCGCTTATCTTTCAAAACTTTCCGGTAACTACGATATCTGGGTAATGGATATCGATGGAAGCAATCAAACGCAGATAACAGACTCTAATATCGATGAAGGTATACCTGCCTGGTCTCCTGATGGAGAACAGATAGTATATTCACTTGAAGGAAATATCTGGAAGGTCGACACAGGATCGAAGGTTCCGGCCATTCTGAAAGAGAACTACTATAATAGCTACGATCCCGTATTCAATCCTGAAGAAACTATGGTAGCTTTTGTTTTAGAAACGAATGGGGCAAAAGAGATCTACGTGATGAACGCTGATGGAAAAAGAACGAAGCAACTTACTTTTTCAGATTCGGATGAGATGGACCCTGCATGGAGTCCTGATGGGAAAAGTATAGCATATTCGTCAAATAAAGCTGGTGAGTTCAATATATGGAAAATGGAACTTTTAATGACCGAGCAAACCCTTCCTCACGAACCTGAATATATCGAAGAGGAAGACATAGTAGAGGAAAAAAATCCTATCATTGAAAAACTGGACGATTTTGGAAGATCATCACCATTAAGACTAATTATAATGGGTTTTATTCTGGCTGTTTCAATAGTTATCATGATCACTATGTTTTTCCTGAAAAGGTTTTGAGGACAACTCATTTTATTCTTTTATTAATGCTCTCGGTGATGGTTTAATTACATTTATAAAACCGTAATATTGTTTCTCTAGAGCTCCTTTATAGATGCTCTTAATATATAGGAGAAATAATCAACGCGGCATATAGAACATGACAAAAACTCCCACAAGTGCGATCAATGCCCCTATGATCTCATATATATCGGGATCTTTCTTATCAACAACAAATCCCCAGATCAGGGAAGAGACAATGAATATTCCCCCATAAGCAGCATACACCCTTCCAAAATGTGCAGGTTGAAAGGTTGGAATAATTCCATAGATAGCAAGGATCAAGCCGCCTAACAGTCCCACACCTAATCCTTTATTCTCACGTAACCATAACCAGACCAAATAGCCACCACCAATTTCGAATAGAGCTGCAAGGAAAAATAATGCCAGAGAAGTTGCAATATCGATCATTCATTATCACTTCCCCTTGGCCAGTAGTATATGATCGCTACACCAACAAGGATCATTAACGCCCCTGTAGTGTCATAAATATCAGAAATGGTACTATCGAATAGCCAACCCCATAGTAGAGACATCACTACAAAGACACCTCCATATGTTGCATATATCCTGTGGAAATAGGATGGCTGAAAGGTTGGTACTATCCCATATAGAAACAGAGTAATGGCTCCAAGAAATGCAAACGTGATCTCTTTATTCTCACGTGCCCATAACCAGATGAGGTAACCCCCACCGATCTCCAGAATACCAGCAAGAATGAACAGGAAAATAGTAATGAGAATACATCTGGTCCTGGAAACACAGCTGGATTCAACTTTAATTTCCATACTTATTGATTATGAGAAGCGATAAATAAATACATTTTTTTTTTGGAGCTATCAGAAAATATGGGGAGATCTTTGTACAAAGAAGTGAGGAGATCAGGTAAAATAAATGAAGTTCAAGGTATTGATACACAACCTTAACAAGTATGCCAAAAGCGTGTTTTAATTTGTTTGAAGAAAAATAAAGGATCAGAACACAAGTACATTTATATACTGACAGTATCTTTACGAAGCTCAGCTAACATTAACAAGATATGTCTGAAGGATGTATCTAATGGAATTAGAGAACAATACCATAGATCACTTTAAAGGACCAGTTCCAAGTGATCTAAAGCAGGTTTTGTAGCAATCGTAGTACTTCCAATTGTCTTTGTAATGGCTCCTGGATTGAAAGAGTTGATAGGCTTTTATAAGACTATGACTGGATGTATGCTTGTTTTTCCATTGATAATTCAAAGTATTTCATTTCCACATGAATATTCACAAGTTTTCACCATCTGGATCTACGTTTTTCGTAAAATTCCACCCAATTTATGTAATTGGGTCTTCAATTTTGAAATTTGGTGGAAATTGCAGGTACATAGTAATTTTTAAAATGGGATAATTATGGCATTTATAGAAAAATTAAATAACGATCAAGTAAATTTCAAAACTGAGGTCCTATCCGGACTGACGGTTTCATTGGCCCTGGTGCCTGAAGCTGTAGCTTTCTCAATTATAGCGAATGTCAGTCCATTGGTCGGACTATACTCTGCATTCATCATTGGATTAATAACTGCGATATTCGGTGGCAGACCGGGAATGATCTCGGGTGCTACAGGTGCAATCGCAGTTGTAGTTGTGGCTCTGGTGATCCAACATGGAGTAGAGTATCTTTTTGCTGCCGTAGTTCTAATGGGAATTATCCAAATGACCATTGGAGCCTTAAAATTGGGTAAGTTCATTCGGCTTGTACCCCATGCAGTAATGTTCGGATTTGTAAATGGACTGGCTATAGTGATCTTCATGGCACAGCTTGCCCAGTTCAAGTTCAATGACATCAATGGGATAGAGCATTGGTTAGGTGGACAGGCACTTCTGGTAATGTTAGGCTTTGTAGTATTGACCATGGCCATCATCTATTTGTTGCCACGGTTCACAAAGGCAGTTCCCGCATCACTGGCTGCGATCATAGTTGTTTCGACCATTGTGATCTATTTCCAGATCCAGACAAGAACTGTTGGGGATATTGCATCTATTGCAGGCGGATTCCCGGAGTTCCATCTTCCAAGTGTACCACTTAACTTGGAGACCATAAAGATCATTTTCCCATATTCGCTCATAATGGCGCTTGTAGGATTGATCGAAAGTCTATTGACACTGACAGTCATCGATGAGATGACAGAGACCAGAAGCCGGGGAAATAAAGAAAGTGTTGCACAGGGTGCTGCTAATCTCGTTTGCGGGTTCTTTGGAGGCATGGGCGGCTGTGCAATGATCGGACAGAGTCTCATTAACATAAATTCAGGTGCAAGGAACAGGATATCAGGCATAGTTGCAGCTGTGGGTCTATTGCTTTTCGTTTTAGTAGGTTCACCTCTTATCGAAAAGATACCAATGGCAGCATTGGTCGGTGTGATGTTCGTGGTTGCTATAGGAACATTTGAATGGGCATCATTAAAGATATTCAGAAAAGTGCCCCTGACAGATTTCCTTGTGATGCTGGTAGTTGCAGGTATAACCGTGATCTACCACAATCTTGCAGCAGCAGTGATCGCAGGTGTCATCATTTCTGCATTGGCCTTTGCCTGGGAACATGCCAAACTTGTGCGTGCAAGAGAAATAGTCGATGATAACGGGATCAAGCATTACGAATTCTTTGGTCCGTTGTTCTTTGGTTCAGTTACTGAGTTCCAAAGTAAATTCGATGTGATAAATGATCCCGATGAGATAATCATCGATCTCAAAGAATCAAGAGTAGTTGACCATTCTGCCATCGAAGCATTGAACAAGATCACTGAACGCTACGCCAAGGTTGGTAAAACAGTCCATCTGAGACATTTGAGCGAAGATTGCAGAGTACTGTTGGACAATGCATCTGCCATAATTGACGTCAATCACTGGGAAGACCCGCATTATAAGGTACCTTCCGATATACTGGGATAAGACGTGGTGGGTAGACTGAGTTTACCCACATGATGCTAAAGTTAAATTCAAATATACTTCCGATCAAAGTAATGTCATCTCAATGATCACACTGCTAATCGGAAGACCTCTTTTCTTATTTTATCGCTATTATTATTCAGCAAAGTCATTCCATGCAGTTCGAACTCTTAAGAAAAGTACATTTATAGCTTTAGGAACTTTCATCCCACCATGAGTGCAGGTAATACCAGAGCAAATATCAAAGTTGGAGCAAATGTAGGGATCGTCTTAAAGAACGATCAAAGGTCCGGCAAAATTACTCAAGGCATTGTAAAGAGAATTCTAACCAAGTCTTCAACTCACCCTCACGGAATAAAGGTTCAACTGGAAGATGGTCAGGTTGGAAGAGTAAAAGAGATCCGTTCTTAAAGCAAGAGATGAATGCCAGGGAAGAAATAAGGAATGAATGATAAGAGATGGAAAGTTAAGGGAGGAATGATATCCCCTTATCTTCGGATCTTACATCTTTTGAAGAACTTCGTAACTGATAGAGATAGACCAAAACAAATTGTTTCGTGTCCCAAGATTATATCAGCATCTTCCCTCTTTGCCAATCATTGATGATCTTGATTGCGATCCTCATTTCGTCCACTTCCCCACCCTTTTTAAGGCAATTTCCCTTTAGACCTATGAGCTCTAAGACCTTTTCGGGATTATTTTCCTTTATCTCTATATTGTAAAACTCTTCAAGTACAGACTTATTATTATCACAGATGTGCGCAACTATCTTCATGGCCACTCCTATGGGATCATTCAGGTGACTAGAATCTTTAACTCCAAGAAGACCCTGTCTGTACTCATCGTTATCACCAAAGGGTATGACACCAGGCGTGTCAATGAAAACTATTCGGGAACCTGCCTTCACAATTTGCACTCCCTTTGTGTGTCCGGATATTGAAGACGTACCAGCTTTGTTCTTTCCGGCCACTCCATTGATGACCGAGGATTTACCGGTGTTTGGATAACCGAGGGAACCGATCAAAATATTGCGCCCCTGAATGTCAGCGATCTCAAGGATCTTGTGCCTCAACATGGTCGTTCCATATCTTTCCTTACTGGAAACAAAGACCGTTGGTGCGACCTTTGATAAACGGGATTTAGCTTTCTGAAGAGTTTCCTTTGATACAAGATCACATTTGCTGAGAACTATTATCAGTGGCTTACCTGAACGTTTGACATCACGCTCGACCTCAAGATTTCGAGTCTCATCTGGAAAACGAGCATCCACTACCTCAAGAAGGATATCGGCCTGCTTTATGACATCCTTTACCATCAACTTGTAACTTGCCATTACGTGTCTTACAACATGAGCCTATAAGGATGTGTTGAGAGGTGCGTTATATTTTCGTGCATTTTGGAGTAACAAATGGTAGATACGAACTCACATCATACCGCTTGATCACACTTCAATCCCCACACCTTACTATCTCATCTCACAAAGGAAAGACAGAAAATTTCTTGTCAACCGAGTATAGCATCAGTTCATTCCATCTCTTTTGCAGCTTACACAGATGCTCAAAAGGATCAATGTCGGGCATTGAATCGGTAATTACAAGTTCTATGTTCCTGAGAGATTCTTGGCTTCCCACAGCATCCCCTTTATCCAGATATTCTTCAGACAGCAACCTGCAGGATTTACCGATCTTTTCTTCAAGATCGTCACCAAGGAAACTTCCGGGATAACAGCTCAGATCTTCCGCAGCCAGTGCACTCATCCCCTCGGTTTCTTTCTGGCTCATGAGCTTTGCCCGCTCATAGACAAATCTGTAAATGTCTTCCCTCACCCTTTTCCACGTTGGATGGGATTTGGCAGGAGGCAGGTGCTTAATGGCAAGTTCGTTGTCAAGGAGGAAGGAATATCCGAACATTCTTGCATTGATAAGATAATCGATGTCCTCACCCCGTGGAACCATCGGATCGAAAGGAACTTTCATGAAAAGGTCCCGATGAATTACCATATTCCCTCCAAATACGAAAGGAGTCTCCTTGAGCCTTGGGGATGTGCCTATGACCTTATCAAAAGCTTCGTTCATGCAGACATTCTTATCCCAGTATCGGGTCCAGGGATTTTCAGGAACCCCAACATGATAATCCCCATTGGGCTGGAGATAGTAACCAGCAACCGCATTGATGAATCTGCCCTCATGGAATTTCCCTATGAATTCCTTTGCCTTGGATATGAATTGCGGGTCTTCGAATACCTCATCGTCATCGATAAGAAGTGCAACATCTGACCCCATTATGTGTGGAACAAAAAGACACATGTTCCTTATGTTGGAATATCCCGTTAGGGAAAGCAGATCACAGTATTCCCCCATTCCATCCTTTTTCAGGTCCTCATGTAACTTTTCTAGCTGTGATGGCCCGAACATATGAACCTTGACATCAGCATTCGAAGAGGATCTGATGATATCCCTAACCTTCTGCTCGACCTGCTCCACGATCTCCATATTATTTGGAGCCACCAGCACCACCAGTTCAAACTCCGTATCTTCAAGTATAGCCAGACTCTCGATAGCCCTCCCAAGCGTACCCTCAGAGTCCAAAGGCGTGGCATGATCATATACAGCATCACCTTCAAGCCAGCCTACGCTACATTCCCTTCCCCAGTAACTGGGAATAACCATTGTTAGTTTCAAAATTATATATCCCCCGATATTTAATTTGTTTGAATACTAATAATATTTACGCTAAATTATAAGATGATATAGTATAATGATTTTGTTTTTTGGTTAGTTTTATGTTTATTCTTAAATCTGGCAAAATTGAATGAAATGGTAAACTTAGGAGCTTATGCTGTGGATGATAACCCGTTTATACTCTCAATTTCATGTGAGAGAGGGTGGAAAAGTGGGAATAGGGATTAAAAAAATGAAATATCTTATTGAAACAGGAGAATGACTCTAATTTGTTTGAAATCTGGATTATCCCATTTTAAATAATATTCTTCCTAAAGAAATAAGGAGTTTATATATAGATTCATAAATCCAATATATTTTACGAGTCTCTGTGAAATCAACTTTTTCAACTGAACACAATTCCTTATTCTTTATTATATTTGAGCACTCAATGAGTCCATAAATGATATTATCCTTATTCTCATCATTCATACAATTCAAATCAATAACAATATTATTTAGTTTCCTATGCAATCCATTTACCCGAGATAACAAGTCATTTCTTAATGATTTATTATTAATTCCTCCTACTATGATTTGATGAAATCTAAATTCTCTTGGGATTTCCCATAGTTTATTCTCAATTGAAACGAAATCTAATGCGTTACTTATTAAATTTGAGATTTTATTTTTGCTATATTGTCTTTTATCCCATTCATCATTATACTCAAATGATTTTACTTCCTTAATTGCTTCTTCTATGAAGGAAATCGGTATATCAGAAGTATCCGATATGTTCAATACCTTATTGATAGGGAGCAGCAAACGAAATATGAAATGTGCGACAATCGTAGGTAAGCCTAAAATGAGTGGCACAATAATAATAATAAATAAAAACAGAAGTCCTATAATTTGTTCGAGTACCCCCATTTTCTCATCTACTATTATAGCACTCAATTTGGAATAATCTAAATTAATATAGGTCATTAAATGCAAAAGTCCAATAATTAAAAAACTAAACGTTAATAATATCAAAATTAGTATGCTAATTGCTGACCACAATTTTAGCATTGATGCCACACATCTATAATATATCAACTTTAAACTGTTGGAATTGATGAAGTATTTTTGAATATGCTTTAAAATAATTTCAAGTATTTTTACATACATTCTAATTGCAAGCAAAAACAATACCAAGTTAAGAAAGAGTGAAATTAACGGTTTGTCCGCAAAAAAAGACGAAAATATTGGACTGTTACCAGGAAACGTAATTATTCGAATTGCCCAATATGTCAACGATAAGTACAAAATCAAGTACGACAAGTATCGCAAAAAAATTCGTACATACGTGTGTTTTGTTTTTATACTTTCATCAGTACTAATGCCCATGATAATATTATGTTTGCCACATATTATAAAATTAACTTTACTTAATTATATTTCTGTGTATGTTTTGGAACGAAGCTAAAAAATTGTTGTGTGCCAGATTTACGAAAGCGCACATCTTTCCTAGAAAGTAAAACTTTGGTTGTGCATATTCTGCAAAAAAGTACACTTTTTTCACGTTATATATATCCCCAACTTGTTATGCGAGGGATGAGATTTGAACCCACAAATCCATACAAGTCTTAATATTAACCTTCGTACATTAAATGTAAATAATAGGGAATAAAATGAGTTATACAATATAAAAGATATTGATGTATTTCTTTTAACAATGGAGGTAATATTTTTGGAAAGAAAACCTGTTAGATCCTCAAAGGTAAAATCAATAGGATATGATGAAGATACTTGTATATTGGAAGTCGAGTTCAACAACAGTTCTATTTATCGCTACCATGGGGTTCCTCTTAAGCTTTATAATCGGCTAATGAATGATTCTTCAAAAGGAAGATTTATGAAAAACAAGATAAGATATAAGTACAAAAACAGTTGCATCAAAAAATAATTGAATCGTGAAGGGTACTTAATTGTTACATTCCTAATGTAAAAATTTTAAACTTAATCGTGGCTCTATTGCTCGCGTTAATCTTTATTTATGGCTTATATTTAACCGGAAGTCGTTTAAATTTAACATTTCCTCTTTTTGTCAAACTTAAAATTAGGATTAAGGATTTTTATAGAGCCATTAATTAACATTTTTAGAACCTAAATATTACAATCAAAATTTTATCAGTGTTCATAGTTATGTTAATCCGAACAAAAATACAACTCGAAGATCATCGAGACACATATATATTTCATCTGTCCCACACCCCCTCAATATTTCACACAACACACCTATAAATAGACAAATCCATCATAACCCTTATAAACCATTCATGATATCTAATCGCAGGTTCAGATGATGAATGCGGTAATAGGATTAGAAGATGGAACATTTTTAAAAGGTACCGGTTTCGGTGCTGAAGGTATCGTTTGCGGAGAGCTTGTTTTCACTACTCAGTACACTGGTTATGAGGAATCACTGACAGACCCTTCATATAGCGGTCAGATCTTGATGTTCACATATCCTCTTATCGGAAATTATGGGGTCAATGATGAGACCTTCCAATCCGACGGTGTAAAGGCTGAGGGCCTTGTTGTAAGGGAAGCATGTCCGTCTCCAAGTCACCACCAATCCATGCGTAGTATCTACAAGCTGATGGAAGATGAGGGAAAGCCCGGAATATCCGGTGTCGATACCCGTATGCTTACCATCGGTACTAGAGAGCATGGTACCATGCGTGCTGCACTTATCAATGGCAGTGACGATGGTGAAGAGGCTGTAAGGCTGGCAAGAGCGCAGCCGGATATATCCAGTCTCGACCTGATCTCAAGGGTAACCTGTAAAGAGCCCTACACAATAAAAAGTCAGGTCAATACCGGTGACAAGAAAAATGTAGTACTTATCGACCTCGGAATGAAGAAGAACATTTCTACAAGTCTTTTGAACAGAGGTATTGATGTAACAGTGGTACCAGCCACTACACCCGCTTCTGTAATTCAGGAATTTGATCCTGATCTTTTATTCCTGTCCAACGGACCAGGTGACCCACAGAATGCAAATGCAGCCATAGATGCAGTAAAAGAAATGGCAGGAACTGTTCCTATTGCAGGAATATGCCTTGGTCATCAGATCATTGCAAGGGCACTTGGAGCTGACACATACAAGCTCAAGTTCGGACACCGTGGAGCAAACCAACCGGTCAAGGACCTTGAAACAGGAATTGTACACATAACATCACAGAACCACGGATTCGCTGTGGAAGGGGATTCCTTCGATGACACCGATGTAACTGTCACACAGGTCAACACCAATGACAGGACCGTGGAAGGTATCGAGCAGAAGGACCTCGATATATTCAGTGTTCAGTATCATCCAGAAGCACATGCTGGCCCAAGAGATACAGAGAAGATCTTCTTTGGCAAAGTAATGAAAGCTATGGGAGGCAGGGTATAATGGCAAAACGAAACGATATTAAGAAGATCCTGCTCATAGGCTCCGGTCCGATAATGATCGGACAAGCAGCAGAATTCGATTTCTCCGGAACTCAGGCTTGCAGGTCATTGAGAGAAGAAGGATACAAAGTAGTCCTTGTAAACTCCAATCCGGCAACTATCATGACAGATCCGGAAATGGCAGATGCTGTTTACATCGAACCACTTGAAGCAAAGATAATCGCCAAGATCATCGAGAAGGAAAGACCTGACAGCATCATTGCAGGTATCGGCGGTCAGACAGGCCTTAACCTTACAAGTGAGCTTGCTGAGATGGGTGTGTTCGAGAAGTTCAATGTGGAACTGCTTGGAACATCCCTTGAAGCTATCAAGAACACCGAGGACCGTGAGCTCTTCAAGAACAAGATGGAAGCCATCGGTGAGAAAGTGCCTAGAAGTGTGGCAGTTTCCACACTTAAAGAAGCTGAAGCGATCATCGATGAGCTCGGATTACCCCTTATCATACGCCCCGCATACACCCTTGGAGGTGCCGGTGGCGGTATCGCATACACAAGAGAACAGCTTCTCGAGATATCCGAAAGAGGCCTGCGCCGCAGCAGGATAAATCAGGTTCTCATAGAGGAAAGCGTTCTAGGATGGAAGGAATTCGAATACGAGGTCATGCGTGACTCCAACGATACCTGTATCGTTATCTGTAACATGGAGAACCTTGACCCGATGGGAGTTCACACAGGCGAATCCATTGTAGTGACACCTTCCCAGACGCTTAACGACATCGAACACCAGATGCTTCGTACAGCAGCTATAAAGATCATACGTGCTCTCGACATTGAAGGTGGATGTAACATCCAGTTCGCTGCTAAGGATGGCGAATACAGGATCGTGGAAGTGAATCCACGTATCTCAAGATCATCCGCTCTCGCTTCAAAAGCGACCGGATATCCTATAGCAAGGGTCACAGCGAAGATCGCAATTGGAATGACACTTGACGAGATACTCAATGATGTCACCAAGAAGACACCTGCATCCTTTGAACCTACCATCGATTACATTGTCACAAAGATCCCAAGATGGCCATTCGACAAGTTCGTCACCGCTGACAAGACACTCACCACCGCTATGAAGAGTACCGGTGAAGTAATGTCCATCGGACGTACCATCGAGGAATCACTTCAGAAGGCGGTCAGGTCCCTTGACATCGATATGAAGTTCGGCAACAAGACATGGGAACAGGCAGAGGTCATCACCCTTTTGAAGACCCCTACAAGCGAAAGGCTGTTCGTAATCTTCCATGCCCTTAATACCGGAATGAGCATAGAGGAAGTTTCCGAACTCAGCGGTATAGATGTCTTCTTCATTGAGAAGATAGACAACATCGTCAAGATGGAAAAGAAGCTTGCAGCAGAACTTTTCGCAGGCGAGCCTGATATCGCTCTCCTAACAGAAGCGAAACGCCTGGGATTCACAGATGAACGCATCGGAGAAATGACAGGAAAGAGCCGCGAAGAGATCAACGATCTACGCCGTGCTAACGACCTCATCTCGACCTACAAGATGGTCGATACCTGTGCTGCGGAATTCGCTGCAGAGACACCTTACTATTATTCATGCTATGAATCGATGTGCGAGGATGTCCCAACCGACAGGAAGAAGATCCTCATCCTCGGTGCAGGTCCTATACGCATCGGTCAGGGTATCGAGTTCGATTACTGTACTGTCCATGCTGTGACAGCTATCCGTGAAGATGGAATTGAAGCACACATCGTGAACAACAATCCTGAAACCGTTTCAACCGATTACGACACCTCTGACAAACTGTTCTTTGAACCGCTTACACTCGAGGATGTCATGAACATAATCGAGCGTGAGAAACCTTATGGTGTACTGGTACAGTTCGGTGGACAGACCTCTGTCAATCTTGCACTACCTCTCCAGAAGGAACTCGCACGCCGTACTGACCTCGACACAATCATCATGGGAACATCCCCTGAGGACATCGATATGGCAGAGAACAGGGAAAAGTTCAACCTGATGATGAGCGAGCTCGGTGTTGCACAGCCTGAAGCCGGTTATGCGACCTCACAGGAAGATGCCATCGAGATAGCCAACCGTATTGGATATCCGGTACTTGTCAGGCCATCATACGTACTCGGCGGACGTGCAATGGAGATCGTCTATGAGCAAAATGATCTCGAACGCTACATGAGGGAAGCAGTACGCGTATCCCCTGAACAGCCAGTACTCATCGATGACTTCCTTGAAGGTGCGGTCGAGATAGATGTGGATGCGGTCTGTGACGGCAAAGACGTGCTTATCGGTGCGATAATGGAGCACATCGAAGAAGCCGGCGTACACTCAGGTGACTCAGCTTGTGTCATCCCGCCACGTTATCTGTCAGAAGAAACCCTTCAGACAGTACGTGACTACACACGCAAGATAGCACTATCACTCAACGTAATAGGGCTTATCAACATTCAGATGGCAGAACAGGACGGAAAGGTCTACGTGCTTGAAGCGAACCCTCGTTCCAGCCGAACAATTCCATTCGTATCAAAAGCAGTGGGACTTCCACTTGCCAAGATCGCTGCACAGGTCATCATCGGTCACTCCCTTGAAGAAATGGGATATGCAAAGCAGGACGAGTTACATGTCGAGCACTATTCCGTCAAGGAAGTACTCTTGCCATTCGATAAATTGCCTGGAGCTGACCCGGTCCTTGGTCCGGAGATGAAGAGTACCGGAGAGGTAATGGGCATAGACTATGATTTCGGACGTGCGTTCTTCAAGGCACAGCTCAGTGCAGATAACCTGTTGCCACTTAGCGGATATGTTTTCATGTCCATAAAGGAAGCAGACAGGGAAGAGTTTGTCGAGATTGCAAAGAAGATGCAGGATGCCGGACTTAAGCTCATAGGTACCAAAGGGACCGCGAACTACCTGGCAGAGAAAGGTATCAACATGGAAGCGGTCATGAAGTTGCACGAAGGCAGTCCTAACGTCATAGACATGTTGCGCAGGGATGAGGTAGGACTTATCGTGAACACTCCAACAGGAAGCCAGTCACGAAAGGACGGGTTCAATATCCGCCGTGCTGCAGTGGACTTCAAGGTGCCATACATCACCACCATACAGGCAGCAAAAGCAGCCGCTGATGCTATCACATCTATGAAAACAGGTGAGATAACCATCAAGTCCATCAACGAATATCACAAAGAGATCAAGAACTAATCATCAATCACAAGGAAACAATATCATGTCAAAGAAAGTAGCACTCGCGTATTCCGGAGGACTTGACACATCTATCTGTATCCCCCTCCTCAAGGAAGAATACGGATACGATGAAGTAATTACAGTAGCAGTTGATGTGGGACAGCCAAAGGAAGATGTCGCACAGGCAGAAGAGAAAGCACAGAAGATCAGTGACAAGCACTTCACACTTGATGTTCGCGAAGAGTTCGTGAACGACTATATCTTCCCGCTTATCCGAGCTAACGGCGACTACGAAGGCTATGTAATGGGAACATCCATTGCACGCCCACTCATCGCCAAGAAGGTAGTGGAGATCGCAGAACAGGAAGGCGCAGTTGCACTTGCACACGGTTGCACCGGCAAAGGTAACGACCAGCTTCGTTTTGAGGCAGTGTTCAGGCTCACCGACATGGATGTCATCGCACCCATGAGAGAGATGAACCTCACCCGTGAATGGGAGATCGAATACGCTAAAGAACATGGCATACCTGTGGGAGTCACCACTGCAAAGCCATGGAGCGTTGATGAGAACATCTGGAGCAGAAGCATTGAAGGCGGAAAGCTCGAAGACCCGGGATATATCCCTCCTGAAGAGATATACAAATGGACCACAGCTCCGGAAGATGCACCTGATGCACCACAGATCATTGAAATCGGATTCGAGAACGGTGTACCTGTATCCCTTGATGGCCAGAAGCTCGGCGGTGTCGAACTTATCGAGAAGATGAACATCATTGCAGGAACACACGGCGTAGGTCGTACCGACATGATCGAGGACCGTGTTCTCGGACTCAAGGCACGTGAGAACTACGAACATCCTGCAGCAACAGTTCTGCTTGCAGCACACAAAGACCTCGAAAAGCTCGTGCTTACCCGTGCAGAGCTCAAGTTCAAGTCAGCAGTTGATGAACAGTGGTCTGAGCTTGCATACTACGGCCTCGTGGACGAACCACTCTACGATGACCTCAATGCGTTCATTGACAAGACACAGGAACGTGTCGCAGGTACAGTAACAATGAAGCTCTTCAAAGGTAGCGTCCTCGTTCTTGCAAGGACATCCCCGTATGCTCTTTACTCAGAAGAACTTGTATCCTTTGATGGCACAAGCATCGACCAGAAGGATGCTGAAGGGTTTGCTAAATATCACGGATTCCAGGCACGCCTGTACAGAAAATTCGTAGTCAAGAACTAATAATATTATACTCGTATGCGTTTGTTGCATACGAACTTCTTTTTTTATTTATTGCTTTTAATTTGATTCGAATCGTTCTAAATTTAATTCCAGACAATTCATGCGGTTTAAATTCTTGGGTGAAAACATACCCCATATTTAAGGTATGTTGTACTGTACTAGGTAAAAGAGTTCGAATCTTATCCCTCGCACTAAAAAAAGGGGATATAGGGAAAGTACGAAAAGGCAACTCCTAAAACTTTCGAATAATTGATGCCTAGTAAGGTCCGTTTTCTTACAGCATATTTTAAGTAAGTCTTACTAAAATCTCTTCCTAGGTCTCAGAGTAGAAATATAGGGAGAGTCTTTGTACAAGGAAGTATAGAAATCAAGTAAAGAAGTGAAGATAAAATAATTGATACACAATCTTGATAGGTATGTCAAGATTATGTGTTTAGTTTGGTTGAGGATTTCTACAGAGCCAAAAGAATATATCTGCTAAGTACCTGAACAAACTCCTGGCTTTGAAGCGCTTTTCACAATCTACATCCTATTAGTTACATCCTTCATATTCAGGGGGTGTAGAGTTTTAAAATATTATTTGCAACCTCTTCAAATGAGTACTTATGCCCCTCTTCTATAAAGCGGTGTGGAAGATTCATATCCTCTTTAAGTTTTTTCAGGTTAAGGTTTACTTTGGCTGTCAGTGATTCGATCACATTTTCATCCAAATCCACCAAGTTGTCCTCAAAGGGGATGACCTCCTTAAGCCCGGAATGATTCATAGTTACTGGAACAAGTCCTAGAGCCATCCCTTCGGCGCAAACCATTCCAAATGATTCAGGGAATATGGAAGGGATAATTATCATGTGATTTTGTTGCAGTATATACGGCAGTGTATCGTGATCCAGCTTCCCGGTAAATACCACCTTATCCTTTGGGATTCTAGATGCAAGTTCCATGTACTCGTTTATTTTTCCATTTTCCCTTAATTTTTCCCAGAATTCTTTGCATAATTCAAGCGGCTCTTTTTCATGTCCGTTTTCCAGATACCTACCGTTTTCAATGATCATCTCAACAAGGTTTTTGTTTCCCGAGATCAGCGCATTTGAAAGGAGTTCCAAGGGATAACGGAATTTACCATAACCTATTATACTAACAACCGTTTTAGGGGACTCACGGAATATGTACGGGAGGCTCATAATAAGAAGCTGTACTCCCTTGGAGATAATGAGCTTCCCCACATAACATATACCCTTTTCATCTTCCCCTATTTCCGGGATTTTCTCTACCAAATCCCTATCAAACTCCCTGTAATCAGCATTTTTCTCAGTATCTAAAATTAGCTCATAGAGATTTTCTATACAAGTTTCACTCTGTGCTTTTTCAAAAAGGATTTTGTTTACCAGTGAAGTGGTCCCTTTTGAAGATAGAACTTTACGTCTGGCAATTTCATTGAACTGCTCCTTTGTGAAATTGGTTTTGAATTGCTCTAAGTTTACTCCTGCAGGGACTATTTTTATCTTAGGCCCATCAAAGAAACTTTTGTATTTTCCATATACTTCTTTACATCTTTTTTTTATGTATTCACTTTGGATTACGATACTCTCGGCATCTAAGAACCCTTCATAGGAAAGTTCCATATACCTTTCATCTTTTGCCACAGTATAATTAAGTGAACTTCCATGACCGATAATGATATAGGAGGTACCTGTGATCTCTTTAACTTTTTTCATTATATAAGGTGCGATGGCAAAGTGATTGGCATATATTATATCCACATTATTTTTCTCTATGAAGGATACTAAGGAAATCACATTATGCTCAATGTATCTTTCCAGCTCCTCATTAGTTAGGTCAGGAGTGATCTTAACCTTGAATCCTTCGTAATCATCGTATACGAAAACCGGCAACAGTTCTCCTATATGTGGTCTGACAGCTGTAAAACCGGTTGATGAAAAACTTCTTTCATCTTTTGTATCTCCTCTTTCATCCAATGTGATGAAATTTTTCACCCCTTCAATATATTCAAAGTTATTTTCCTGAGAAAAGAGAAATACCCTATGTTGCTTTGAAAGTTCTCTGGAAATATTTAGAGCAAAAATATTGCTCCCGCTTCCATGAAGATAATATCCATGCCAAAATAATATGTTTATATAATCCCTCCCTTGAAAATGATTGATCTGTATTAATCCCTTCAATCAATTAATCCCACTTATCTATTTTTTTCACAAGATCCAAGTTTCTTCTTTCCATCACCGGCCAAGTTATTTCCCAACTGCAAGGGTTATATGGTGGGATTTTGTCAGGCTCTTTGAGATTCATTGCTGTTTTTACCCTTTCGGTAGGCGTCATTTGATTATAATACATGTGGCAATATATATTATTTTTTCCAATTCTCCAATCTCTCCCTCACATGAGCATTGAGAGTAAAAGGCTTATCATCTTTAGCATTCTGCTTCATGTAATGTACCTTTGGAGAAACCCATCTTCTTACATTTAAGGTCTTTAATATGCTCCAATTACCAAAATATGATGCACATTCACTGAAATATTCCCAGGAACATTCCAAATTATTCTGTATTATTTTACGTTAATTCTTAGACCTTCAGCAATCATCCATTCAAAAAACCATCGAGCCTTCTGATACCTTCCTCGATATTCTCAAGGCTGTTCGCATACGAAAATCTGATATAACCTTCCGCACCGCTGCCAAAGTCAATTCCCGGTGTCACAGCCACCCCCGCTTCGTTCAGTATCCTGCGGCTCATCTCCAGAGAATCAGAACCGAACTCACGTGCATCGGCAAGAACATAGAAAGCACCCTTTGGCTCGTACCCTATATTGAACCCTATATCCTTCAGGCGTTTCAGAAGATACTTCCTGCGCTCATCATAGGTGGCCACCATCTTATCCACATGGTCCTGTGGGCCTTCCAGGGCAGCAATACCTGCCTCCTGAACGAAGCTATTGGCACAGATAAAGAAGTTCTGCTGTAATTTCTGCAACACCCTCATACAATCAGGCGGAGCTATCAAATAACCAAGCCGCCAGCCTGTCATACAGTACTTCTTTGAAAAACCGTTCAGAACGAACGCATTCTCAGTATATTCAAGGATGCTGTGGTCCTCGCCCTCATACACAAGCCCCTGATATATCTCATCCGAGATGATAGGAACATCCCCAGCCACCTCAGCGATACCCTGCATCTCCCTTGAAGACATGACATAGCCCGTGGGATTTGAAGGACTGTTCACAAGGATGGCTTTCGTATCTTCTTCCATATTCTCGGAAACCAGTTCCGGTGTCAGCCCGAACCCGTTCTCCTCAGAAGTATATGCAAAACTGGGAACAGAACCAAGAGCTGTCGCAAAATTCGGATAACAAGCATAATGCGGATTCGGAAGTAGTACTTTATCGCCCTGGTCCAGAAGGGCCATGAAACTGAGCATAAGAGCAGGACTGGTACCGGAAGTTACAAGCACCTGTTCGGGAATCAGGTCGAGTCCGAACCGGTTATTATAATCATCAACTATCGCAGTTCTAAGTTCGTAAATGCCCTGACTGTGAGTATATCGTGTCTTGCATGAGGTCAAAGCCTGGTGAGCAGCCTCACATATGTGAGGTGCTGTTGGAAAGTCCGGCTCTCCGATCTCAAGATGCACCACATCTTTACCTTCATGTTCCAGTTTCTGTGCACTTTCAAGAACTTCCATCACATAGAACGGAGGAATATTGACCGATCTTTTGGATAATGACAAAGGGCTCATATTAGCAAAGTCTCCTGATATTAAAAATAATAATGTGTTCCTGATGAGATGATATTTAAGGATGACTTAATATAATCCATTCGAAAAGCCAATATATTAAGGAGAAGGATATCACCCCTCTTCGCAATACTCCTTAACATCAGCAATACATGCCTCGTATAATTTTTCCCTGAGATCAGGCACAGCAGAAAGAGCCCGTGTCCAATCCGGCATCAGCATATCAGAAGGATCATGTCTGTAATCATCACCAGCACTTCTTATCACACGTGCGAACATATCCACATATGTCTCTTCCTCATGCCTGTTATAATAAAGTCCATTGCAAAGAGCATCCGCATGGTATCTTCGGATAAGGTCCTGACCTAATCGTTTATATCTGACATGGATCCCGTGGAGGTATGACTCTGACATGCGGTTATCCGTAGACTCTGTCACAACGCGCATAAATGTTGTGAAAATATCACCCACCATCTTGCAAAGACCTTCTGATCTATTTGCACCCAGTTCCTGATGTTTGTGGTCATAATAGCCCAGATCGATCTGACATATCTTTTTTGTTGTAGCGTTCCTGTAAACTTCTGCAAGAAGACCAACTTCAAGCCCCCAGTCAGCAGGAATGCGTATGTTCATGGCAAGGTCACTGGTCATAGCGAACTCCCCTGCAAGAGTATACCTGAAAGCAAGGAAATACCTCAAAATATCTGCTTTAGAATCGGATTGCAAAGTATCGAGCAAAGGACGGACAAAGAGTCTAAAAACACGCCCATGCATGGCCATGCCATCCATATCAATCCTTGCATAGTAGCCTTTATTGAAGAAGAAATTAAGTTCGGTCTCGACAATAGGATAAAGGAGCTTTGCCGGAAAATCCACCGAATATGTCACAATGTCCGCATCGTGGTAAGCAATAGCATACGAATCAAGAGTTGCTATGCCAGTAGCTATCCAGACATCCTTTCCTTTTCCCTTAAAAGATGTAAGATCGATACCTTTCTTTTTCATATCGAAAATGATATGCTGTATTCGTGGACCATCGCACCATACAATAAGATGTGGCAACTTAAGATCTTTAAAATATTCGACCACATGCACGTACTGTTCAGTGGATTCAGCCGCCAGAGCGATAACAACCTGACTTATGTAAGTGCATTCATTAAGGTCCGTGATTATCTTTTTAAGAGGAGGCTTCTCAACTTCCCCATAAAGAATAGGAATGATAAGTGAAGCAGGTCTGCTGACCTTTAGCTCCTCTATCCTCCTAACAAGCTTTTCTTTGTCGATACAAAAATCATGAATCGTTGTAATGTATTCTTGATAAAAATCCATTTAACTCCCCGAATAGCGAAAGCACCCATAATTCAAGAGTTAACTCCCATGTAACCCTTTATAAGGATGCCAACCCCCAGATTGACGATATTAAGGAATATAATGTTAATGACTAGAGTATCTATATATAGGACATACAATATAAGCTTTTATAATAAAGGAAATCACAAATTAGATAATTCAGCATAAGCAGCAGCAATAGGCACTGCACACAGAATATTTGCCGGGGGGCGTATTTTGAAACACATCATCTTTACAGATCTTGATGGCACGCTGATAGACCATGACACGTACTCATACGATGCTGCAAAGCCAGCACTTGATATCTTAAAAGAGAAAGAGATACCATTGATATTCTGTACAAGCAAAACACGTGCAGAACTTGAAGTATATGTTGATGAACTTGAATGCCACCATCCGTTCATATCAGAGAACGGAGGAGCAATTTTCATACCAAAGGATTATTTCAGCATTGAGCTGAAAGAAGCACATGAAATTGGTAATTATAAAGTTATAGAATTTGGAACACCATATACCAGGATCAGGGAAGTTCTTGAAGATATCCGCAAGAAGACCGGTTTAAAGATAACAGGATTTGGTGACCTTGATGCTGAGGGTGTGAGCAAGGACACAGGCCTTGACATCCAATCGGCAAAGCTTGCCAAAATGCGAGAATATGATGAAGCGTTTAGGCTTGAAGAAGATGAGAATGCAACTGCAACGGTCATCGAACTGATACACGCTGCCGGACTGAATTATACAAAAGGGGGACGCTACTGGCATATTATGGGAGACAATAACAAAGGAAAAGCCGTCAGAGCATTGACCGAGATCTACAGGCAACAATTCAAAGAAGTCACCACAATAGCACTCGGAGACAGCCTGAACGATCTTCCCATGCTAAAAGCCGTGGATATTCCATTCCTTGTGCAAAAGCCGGATGGTAAATATGATCCATCGATAATACTGACAGAGATAAGGCATGCTGAAGGAATCGGGCCTGTCGGTTGGAACAATGCGATAATGGACCTTATCGGAAAAAACGATAACATTTGAGCATACTTGAGAATAAAGGGGGTAATTAATTGATACGCGTTGAAAATATGATCTCGAAGGCCTTTTTATTGGGCATAATCGAGATGGTTGACAAGGACGGGCTGGAAGAGACAACTGACTGGCTCCAAAGGATAGGTATTAAACTTGCAGAGATCGAAGGGCCTGGATTTGAAGGTGCACGTGAAAATGATGTCAATTACATACCACTCTGTCCGTTCTCCAACATACTTTTAGATTTCATCCAGATGTACGGTGAGCGTCCATCACAGTTCACCGAACTTGTAAATCTTTCCAACAGGAAAATGAAGGAAGCTGAAGATGGATGGAAATATCCGGCACTAACAACCGTTACCGGAATCCTTTATCACAGTTATACAAGAAAGCGTGCTGAGCTCGCTGGTGTCGAACTTCTCAATGTAGGCGCAAAATGCCCTCGAACACATAATAATGTGTATAACGAAAAAGCCCTTGAAAGAGCTGGGATGAATAAAGAAGAAGTAGACAAATACCTCGAAAGATCGTATTACGTTAGCAAGATCCAATATCCTGACAAGGAGTGAGACCATTGAATCTTATCGAAGCAGAAAGACTTTACGAGAACAGCGTGAAGATACTGAAAAACAACCAGCATGAGAAAGGAGGGTTCTATGCAAGTCCACCAGGAACACGTTACCCTTTCATTTACCCTAGGGATCACTCAATCGATATTCTGGGATGCATTGCAGCAGACATGATGGATGAAGCAAAGAAAGGACTTGAATTTGTACTTAATTCCCAAAAGCCTCTTGGAGAATTTTCTCAGAGATATGATGTCGATGGGAATGATGCCAGCTACAAAGACCTTCAGATAGATGGAAATGGTTTGGTCCTTTATTCCACAGGAAAATATTTTGAAGCTACTGGTGGGATGTTCTTTGAAAAACTGGCAGACAAAAAATTTGTTGAAAAACACTGGGAAACTATTTCAAAGGCAGTCGACTTCATTCTCATGAACAAGAATGAAGAGGTAGATCTTGTACATACAATAAATAGCATTCACGAATATCCGGCATATGAACACGGATTCGAGATATATGCGAATTGTGCCTGTTGTGCCGGAATACAAGCTGCAGTGAAAATGGGAGCAGCTTTAGGAAAGGATGTTACCACATGGGAAATGGAAGCTGAAAAAATAAAAGAGGCGATCCTTACCCGAATGTACAGTCCCAGAAGGCGATCGTTCATCAAGTGTATACGTGTAAAAGAAAAGAACAGCAACCCCATTGGTTACGATGCTTTTGCATCCAGTGTCATTGATGTAGATGTTGTCGAATATGCTCCTGCCTACTTTGGTATCATTGAACAACAGGATATTAAGAACCGTTATACTGTCAGGAGGATCCATGAAAATCTCTGGGATAAAGAAATCGGCGGATTGAACCGCTACCCTGAGATGTGGGGTAGGAACAATGGCGGATATGGACCATGGTGTCATTTTACCTGCCAACTGGCAAGCCATTACACTGCCATTGATGATCAGGACATGGCAGAAATGTATCTTGGCTGGGTGGTCGATATGGCACACAACTATCTTCTGCCTGAACACATTTCAACCATAGAACGATTCGAGATGTGGTTAGAGGATTATACCAATGCAAAGATACTAAGAGATAGTAAACTGACCATGATAGAGAACGTTCGCAAACATCCAAAGTGGAAGGATGGAATGGCATATGTGACCATTCCGCTTATCTGGCCACATGCAGAATATATCAGAGCATACAAAGACTACATTGAAAAGTTCGGATAAAGCACTTAAATAAAGGGCATGCTTTCATCATCTTTGTCATGTAAAGAATTGCATGCCACTGTTTTTCTCTTTTATGTTATGCTAAAGGTCTATTTTGTCAGACCACGCTGCACTTTCCATATTTACCAGATTTTCACCATAAGGAACGGTTCAATCTATCATTTCATCTATTGGAGATATAAGACTGAACTCATCCACATCAAAAAGCCCCATGTCGGTAAGCCTTAAAGAAGGTATTACCGGGAGGGCTATGAAAGAATGTGTGATAAATGGAGCAGGAAGAGTACACCCAGTCTCTTTTACTGCTTTATGAAGATCATGAAGCTTCTTTTCAACCTCATCTGCAGGTAATGTGCTCAACAGACCTGCAAATGGAAGTTCGAGCTTTCCCACGACCTTACCATTATTGACCACACATATTCCACCATTCATACTGCGTATCGTATTGGCACACAATGCCATGTCAGAATGATCGACACCTGTAACTACCACGTTATGACTGTCGTGACCTATACTTTGCCCGATAGCACCGTTCTTGATACCCATCCCTTTAATGAAACCTGCACCAATGTTCCCGTTCCTTCCATGCCTTTCAATTACAACGACCGAAAGTACATCATTCTCAACATCAGGCATCAATATTCCATCCTTATCCGAATGCAGCACAAAGGTCTCTTTCTCAGTCACTATAAGGTCAGGAACTACTTTGATGACCCACACCCTGTGATCCTTGTCCACATTGGACCTTATTTGAAGGTCTGTGGCAGTAACTGTATCGAATTCCACAGTATTGAAAACCGTATCCGGATATTCGTAAGAAGGAACAAAACTTTCCACCGGCCTTCCAGATGCATAGACCGAGTCTATAAGGAATTTCTCAAGGTCATCCAATACGATAATGTCAGCCTTTCTCCCCATGGAAAGCGAACCGACAATATGGTCCACACGATAATGTTTCGCAGCATTGATGGTACACATGGAAATAGCATCTAGAGGTGAAAGTCCCAGTTCCATCGCCCTTCTGACGATCACGTCCATATAGCCTTTCAGCAGGTCAGATGGGTGCTTGTCATCCGTCACAAAGAAAACGTTTTCAAGGGAAACACCATCCTCGATCAAGCGGGGAAGGAATTCATCAAGGGCTTTTGCAGCCGAACCTTCACGTATCATAAGTTTCATTCCAAGACGCAACTTCTCAAGAGCTTCTTCATACTCAATGGATTCGTGGTCAGTGGATATTCCGGCACACATGTAACCGAACAGCTGCTCCCTGGAAAGTGCAGGGCAGTGCCCGTCAACGACCAACCTTTCCTTGAGCGCTGCCCGTATCATTGAAAGCTTTGCTTCATCACAAAAGACAACTCCGGGATAGTCCATCATCTCACCAAGTCCGACAACGTTCTCATTAGTTATCAGGGATGAAATATCATCAACATTTAGAGAAGCTCCAGCAGTCTCAAAGGAAGTTGCAGGAACGCAGGAAGAGATAGCAACAAAAGTATTTAGTGGAAGGGTAGACGCTTCCTCGAGAACAAGTTCGATACCACCCCTGCCAAGAACATTAGCTACCTCATGAGGATCTATAACAACCGAAGTAGTGCCATGTGCCAGTGCCGATACTGCAAACTGGCTTAAGGTCACCATACTGGATTCAAAGTGAACATGGCCATCCATTAATCCGGGACAGAGATATCGGCCGGTCACATCGATCATCTCGGTATCATCACCTTTGAGGGAAGAAACATCCCCGATGCCAACGATGTAGCCATCCTTTATTGCAATATCCCTATACAGCATCTCTTTTGTGTTGACATTGATAAGAAGGCCACCGAAAAATATAGTGTCTGCCTTGACCTTACCGGTAGCTGCAAAGACCCTGTCCCTTATATCCATAACAAAATCCATGGATTTGCAAAGTATAAGGATATTGCGGCGAAAATAAAAACAGAACAAGCGTTTCATTTCCAGAACTGCTTGTTCTTGGCATAATTCCTTTCAGCTGCCATGATGTCCCTGTAAAAGGTTTCCTCGTCCACACGCATCTTCTCGATGACCCTTGAAGCTGTCTCGGGACCAACACCCCTGCTTGCAAGAGCAATAACAGCAAGTTTTCCACTGGCCATTACAATATGGGAATTACGATAGACCTTCTGGATACGTTTCACGTCCTCTTTTGCGGTCACCTTATCCTGTTTCCGAACAAGCTTTATCTCATCCTCTTCCCACGGTTTGAGAGCGGCTATCATTTTGGAATCACACACCGGACATATTATCTCATCAGGTACGTTCATCACTTTCCTTCGGGATATCCATTTCTTGCAATTGACACAGAAAAGGATGATACGATCATGCATTATCCTGTCCTTTAATGCAAGGACGATGGACCTGTCCGCCTTTTCCGGTGCCACAAGATCACGTTTCATTGCAAATCCCGCACCTCCTATAGGAGTTGGTACAGGACTTGAAAGGATGATAATTTCCTCGGAAGCTATCAGCCCCAATACCTCAGAGGCTTTATCCACATCGAGCATGTTGTGGAAGATCTCACGTATGACCTCATCATACATGGGCGTGCCCTTGTAAATCTCGAGGAGCTTCTTCATACTTATACGATCATAATCGATCTCACGGTTCAAAGCACCGAACTTTCGTGCCACATGGACCATCTTCCATTTCATGACCGAGGTGTTCTTAAGGGTCATCTCGATTATAGGTTCGATATGTTCAGGCTGTATGTCATAGATCATCTCCTGAATATGCAAAGCTTTCATACGTCTTGGAAGCTGCAATCTTATCCTGTATGGGTCGACCTCCTGACCGACACTGCCCCCAAACCGGGCAGCCAGAAGAGAAGTTATCACCTTTCCAAGGGTCTCGTTGACATTGTGTCCGAAACAGGAATTGATTATTACGGCCTCGCCTTCATCTTCGATCACAATTGTATCATTATCAGGAAGTGGACAACCTTTAGAGATATGCTCACGCACCAGCTCGATGATCGTAAGAGCGCTGGGAACATCCACCGGATAGTCTTTCATAAGATCTTCAACGATCTCATCATCCTCTTTTCCATCATGAATAAGGAACGAGATCCTGAAACGTATACGACCTACTTCCTGTGCAACATCGAACGGAACAGGTATCTCCTCACCGACCCAGCTTGGGATCTCGCCCATTGCCTTTATCGGTTCGACCTTTATCCTGTCCCTGTCGGTGTTCATCTCGATAACACGCCACATTTCGCCTTTCGTGATGAAGACCGCACCGGGAGATGCGAAGTTCACCACAAAAGCCTCATCCAACACACCGACAGACCTGCCAGAGACAATGTCGAATATCTCGAACTTCCTTTCGTCCGGTATCATGGAAAGGTTGGCATAATAATACTGCCAGCTTTTCTTTCTCCTGCTGATAGTGTTAGAACCTTCCTCCCGCCATACCATACGATACTCAGTGATCTGTTCTATGACACCTTTTAACTGTTCAAGAGAAAGGTCACGATAAGGATATGCCCGTGCCAGAATGGAATGTATCTTTTCGATCTCCACATCCCCAAAATCGATTACCATTCCTGATATCTGGTTTGCGACAACGTCAAGGGAGCCCGTATGAGGTATTATGTCCTCAACCTCTCCCAGTAGAGCTGCTTTTGCTATGGCCATGCTTTCCGCAATGTCATCGGCTCCCATTGTGAGGATAGTACCCCGGGATATTTCGTGTATCCTGTGACCTGCACGCCCCACACGTTGTAACAATCGGGATACCTGCCTGGGAGAGCCATACTGGACAACGTGGTCAACTTTACCGATATCAATACCCAGCTCCATTGATGAAGTGCATATGAGTCCCTGAAGATCACCTGCTTTGAAGGATTCCTCGGCCTCAATTCGGGCATCCACTGAAAGAGAGCCATGATGCACACCAACAGATGCTCCGAGCAATTTGAATCCTGATGCGAGAGCTTCGGCGCTTTGGCGTGTGTTCACGAAGATGAGGGTCGATATATGAGTTTCAACGATCTCCCTGATGCAACGAAGGTGGGATGCGAATTCCGGTTCACATCCTATCTTCTTTCCGATCTCGATGTCCTCATCTGTAACTTGCGGATATATGATGTTGAACTCAAGAAGACTGAGCATGGAAACCTGTACGATGGATACATCCCTTTTTGCACCTGCAAGAAAATGGGCAACAACGTCGGGATTGCCCACTGTGGCCGACAGGCCGACCCTCTGAAACTCACCGGATATTTCGACAAGGCGCTCAAGTCCCACCGATAGCTGAGCACCCCGCTTGGAGGAGGCAAGCTCATGTATCTCATCGACAACGACATAACTGACACATTCGAGATTCTTCCTCAAACGCGAACCTGTGAACATTGCCTGGAGGGTTTCAGGTGTGGTTATTAAAAGGTCAGGCGGATTTTTGGATTGTTTTTGTCTCTGATATGGAGTAGTGTCCCCATGACGTACCTGCACATCAATACCCAGTTCTTTTCCCCACCACTGTATACGTGTCAACATGTCACGGTTGAGTGCACGTAGCGGTGTAATGTAAAGGCCGGACATCCCTACACGACCCCCCTCGCTCTTGCGAAGGATGTGATCGAACATAGGAAGCACTGCTGATTCAGTTTTTCCTGAACCCGTGGGGGCTATAAGAAATGTGTGTTCCCCTGCAAGGATGTGAGGGAAGGACATTTCCTGAGGCTGTGTAGGTGCTTTGAATCCCTGTTTTTCGAGAGCTTTTAAAATTGCAGGGTGAAAGTTGTCGAACATGTTATCGAATTTCATTTACCAACCTCCCCAGAACGTTTTTTCCTTGACCGTCTTTTACCGGTTCGTGGCTTTGTTTCCTCAAGTTTCCTGATATTTTTCAGGATTCCAAGAAATGTTCCATCAAGTAAGTATATTTCGGAATTGTCAAGCTCGACAGCTCCTGAGGAAAAGATAGGACCTAAGAGATCATCACGTACAGACTCATTAAATGCTACACCGCCGCAAAGCTCGTTGAATGCAGGCACTATCAGAACCTCAGGATCAGCCCAATTACCGTTTTCCTGATCAAAGGACGAATTTTTGAAATGGTCCACGAATACTTCCTTTTTGAAGCGTGTCTTTAGCCAAACCTGTTCGACCACTGAATATCCCATTGCATCGGTAAACCGTACAGTAGGGTGATTGTGAGCTACAATGATCTTTTCTGCAGAGAGGATCTCGAGAGCTGGCCATGTGTGTCCATGGAAATAACCCACACCGTCGATGATGGCACCCCGTGGAGAATGAAGCTTTACGTCACAACCTTTGGGAAGTAAGAATTCGAGACCCCCATCGTGATTACCGGGAAAGACATCAACTGTTGCTTGCTCTGCAAGGGTACTAATGAAGTAGGGGATCTCGTCCCTCTCCTGCCACGAGACCTGAGGAACATTGTGCTTGATGTCGCCAAGAAGGATTATGTGATCAGGAGATGTCTGCTCAACGAGTCCCATTATGCGTTCAAGGCGTTGCTCTATCTGACTGGGTATGGAAAAACCACTTTGATAAAGGTCCCACTCGATCCCCAGATGGATATCAGCCAAGACAAGAGATGTGAACTCCCCAGATACCACAAGTGCAGGCTCATCAATGACAGGGTCTACTGATATCTCCATTTTCATGTTTTCCTTTCTTTGCCCAATATGTCAACCTGCTCTTGAAGTTGTTTTATCATGGACTGCATTTCATGCATCTCTTCATGCATCTGCACAAGCCGGTCATACATAGGACTTCTACCATCTTTGATGGCCTGCTCCTGTGAGAACTTCTGCTTGCTTGGAAAGATATAGACATAGGTTAGCCACATACCGATAAAAGCTACAACGATCATCCCCCCAAGGAATAATATGTATTCTGGAAATAGTGTCCTGAACAATGTGTCGTTCGAACTGTAATACTGGATGCGGGTTATCATGATGAAGTTCAGGAGGGAGAAGAGGAACATAGTCTCGCCTACAAGGATTAGGAGACCGCCAAGGCGGGTGGATGTTGATCTTTGTTGGGGAATTAAGCGATCGAGCATGTGGGAGTAACCTTTTGTGGAAGTGATTTGTTATAGAAAAATAAGTAATATGTTATTGTGAATGACAACAATAATAGATTGAATTACGTTATTATTAAAAGTATTCCAGAAAATCATAAGGAAATATTGACTTATTATTTCACTGATAGATATAAACCGAATCAATAATCAAAAAACAATGATTGGTAATTAATAAATAGATCACATTTAAGAAAGGAGACAAGGGTAAAAAAAACCATCATTTTATGGCACCTATTCGATCTTCAATAAGTTTGACCATGAATTGTGTTCCATCATCCATCTCTTTAAGCATTCTCTCTCTCTTAGTTTCCCACTTATTTTTAAGATCATTGTCAGAAATTAGCTCAATAGCTTTTTCTAACGCTTTTTCCTGAGACTCTACATCGTTCTTGAAATTGAATACGAGGCCATATTCTGCTTCTTGATGATTGGTATATCCTCTTCCACAGAAATCGATAAAAATAGCAGGTGTACCCAACACAGCACATTCCGATGCCATAGTTGAACTCTCGCCCATAAAAAGAGTTGCATAATTCATTAGATAATGCATATCGCTTGCAGGCAATTGCATTTGATATTTACGAAGATCTTCAGGAAGTTCTTTTTCCGACGAGATGAAAACTTTCCCATACTTTTCCAGTTCTCTCACAATCTTTCTTTTCATAGGTAAAGAAAAACCTTTGTTAGATTGATCGTGAAGTGCTTCCCAGGATACAAACCTCAAAATTGAATATGTTTCATCCTCAGCAAGCCCAAGTTTTTCTAAAATAGAAGGGTCGGGTTGAAAATGGTTAGGATGGAGGTAATTGAGTTCAAAATAACCATTGTAATGTATCTGTTTTTCCCCAAGATCGTCCCAATAACCTTTTTGAGTTACGATGTATTTTGTGAACGGGAAAGTGAGATAATGAACCTGAGTTGCATGTTCAGTATCTTCGAAAATAAAATATGGTTTTCTTACTAAAAAACTAATATGTGCTAAAGATGGAAGAGCTTGCCCTATAAAAACATCCGGTTTAAAGTCCCTTACAACATTGTATGTATTCAGTTCAAGTTTGAGCAAAGATAATAATTTCTTAAGAAATGTTGGTTTGTTCTCACCGATCTGAATATAATCTAGGTTAAAATCATCCAGTAATTCATTATTATTGTCTTTTTTTATTAAGACTAT
>Ga0255365_10024_pt1 | contig 31989 bp, 33 predicted proteins | sample ANMaggSeSYBR01J3_FD_182089 | JGI IMG/M metagenome (GOLD analysis project Ga0255365, IMG submission 182089) | Sediment cell enrichment communities from methane seep in Santa Monica Basin, California, United Staets - ANME aggregate JGI... | ecosystem: Environmental > Aquatic > Marine > Cold seeps >... | reverse complement strand
ACCAGTCGTAAGGTCGATGTCTTGCTGGAAAATGATTCCGAAGAGACTGATTAAGACCTTTTGTGTTTGCAGATGGGAGAATGAGATGAAATTGGAGATTAAATATGAGTGATAAACCGGAAAAATTTATTGACGAGAATGGACTTCGTCTTGACGGTAGGCGTGTTGATGAGATCCGCCCAATGACCGTGGAAATGGGCGTACTCTCAAGAGCAGATGGCTCTTGTTATCTTGAATGGGGTAACAACAAGGTCCTTGCGGCTGTTTATGGCCCAAGGGAACTTCACCCACGCAGGCTTCAGCGTCCAAGTGAAGCACTTGTAAGGTATAGGTATAATATGGCTGCCTTCTCTGTGGAGGATCGTATCCGTCCTGGTCCAAGCAGGAGGAGTACTGAGATCTCAAAGGTAAGCGGAGAAGCATTCGAACCTGTTGTGATGAAACAGTTCTATCCAGGTGCTGTTATTGATGTGTTTGCAGAGGTCCTTCAGGCAGATGCAGGTACAAGGACAGCAGCTATAAATGCTGCTACACTTGCACTTGTGGATGCAGGTATTCCTATGAAAGGACTGGTTGCATCATGTGCTGTCGGAAAGGTGGATGGTCAGCTGGTGCTCGACCTTAATAAGCCTGAAGACAATTATGGTGATGCTGACCTGCCTATTGCAATGACCGAGGATGGCGAGATCACTTTACTTCAGATGGATGGTAATCTTACCGCTGATGAGATCGCTAAGGGTATCGAGATGGTCAGGAAGGGCTGTGAGCAGATATTTGCTATTCAGAAGGAAGCCCTTTTATCAAAGTTCGGTACTGCTGACGAGGAGGAGATCCTCAAAGAAGCTGAACTTCAGGCTGAGGTCGCAACCTCCGAAGATGAATCTGAGGACGTTGAAGTAATTTCTGAGACCGTTTCTGAAGCTGAGATTCAGGCTGAGGACGACGAGCTCGAGGCTGAGGATGAGGACGAGGATATCGAGCTTCAGGATGAGGCTGAGGCTTTCACAGATGACGAGGTAGGGGATGCTTCTGATGAAGCTGAGGACCTGTTCGGGGAAGATGTCTCTGAGTTCGAGATAACTGAAAACGCTGAGTCCGAGGATGACAGCTCTTCAGAACCCGAGGGCGCTGAGTCCGATGAGGATGAGGGTGAGAAAAATGAGTGAAGCTATATCAAGACTTAAGAAAGATTATTTGTTCAATCTGGCTCTCAAAGGCCAGCGTGAAGATGGTCGTGGGTTCGATGAAGTGCGTGATCTGATAGTTGAGACCAATGTCATTGATAAGGCAGAAGGCTCTGCAAAGGTCTTGCTGGGTGATACGCAGGTACTTGTCGGTATCAAACTGCAGGTAGGCTCTCCGTTCGCGGATTCTGCAGATAAGGGCGTCATTATCACAAGTATGGAGCTTAATCCTATAGCTTCACCAAACTTCGAAGCTGGTCCACCACGAGAGAAAGCTATTGAAATGGCACGTGTGGTAGACCGCGGTATCCGTGAATCAGGCGCAATTGATTTAAACAAGTTGTGTATTACGGAAGGAGAAGAGGTCTGGATAGTTTTCATAGATGTTCATGTGCTTAACGACAGTGGTAATTTACTGGATGCTGCTTCACTCGGTGCTATTGCAGCACTTATGACGGCGACTATTCCGGGAGAACGCGAAGGTCGCGGAGGGGATGTAAAACTGCCTATCCGTGAAATGCCGGTCTCTCTCTCCTTTGTTGACATTGGAGGGGAACTTGTCATTGATGCGACCAATAATGAGGAATCTGTTAGTGATCTAAGACTCACTATAGTGACCAATCAGGATGGTTCGATCTGTGCTATGCAGAAAAGCGGTCCAGGTACGCTCTCAGAAGAGAACTTCCTGAGGTCCGTTGAAAAATCACGTGAGATAGGAGCGCAAATCAGAGGGGAATACCTCCTCAACATCTGAATCGTCTCTGATTCAATGAAGGCTCGTAACGATTATACTCGATCATTATAAGCTCGATCATAAATAGGAATCTGCTTCAAGGAGATATTTATAATGGCAAAGAAATATACTAAGAAAGGACGTGTATCTAGGTCCGCAGGAAGATTTGGTACACGCTATGGTAGAAGGGACCGAAAGTTAGTTGCTGATCTCGAAGAGAAGATGCATGCAGCACACAAATGCGCAAGCTGTGCACGCCTGACTGTAAAGAGAGTTGGGACCGGCATCTGGAAATGTAAAAAATGTGGATATACTTTTGCAGGTGGTACTTACATCCCAGCTACAACCGTCGGTAAGACTGTGGTGAGGACTGTTAAGAAAGCCACTGAACAGGTTGAGTAATCAATATGGACTATAAGTGTACACGATGCAAGCGGCCAGTCGAGATCGACTATGGATATACTGGTATTCGCTGTCCGTACTGCGGGCACCGTATACTTGTAAAAGAAAGACCGCAATCATCGATCAAAAAGGTTAAGGTCGAGTAAGAAGTCATGCTAATCACTTCTTCTCGCAAACCTTCAGCCAATACTCGCACTATGTGCAAGTATTTGGCATCTTTTTTTAATTGCGAATATGTTGCCCGTGGAAAAACGGGTCTAATGGACATCATCAACTTGTGTGAAGATGGTCTGTTGATGGTCATAGGTGATTATCACGGAAGTCCTGGTAGCATTATGTTCTATGATGGCGAGGGCGCTGAACTGTTATCGATCCATCTGAGCGTATTTTACCCCGACGGTTACAAATATGTTCCTCTTAAGGCGCTGGAGCCTTCAATAAATGGTGATGGCGAGCTGTCCGAGTTGCTTTCCTATTATCTCGATATTCCTGAAGGGGAATGTTATTACGATTCAAAATGTCTTATTGCCAGCGATGATCATCTTGAATTCATTTATCTTGATAATCTGCTTTTTAGGCTAAATATCAAAAATTATCGCAAAATGGGGATATCTGAATGAAAATGGCTTCTGAATCTGTTTTTGTAACAGAGAATGCAGAGGCTATATATCGTTGCATCTTACCTGAACTTGGGACCATGATCTCAGAACGTTCTATTGTGGATGTAAATGTCAGTAATGATTCCCTTGTGATGAATATCACTGCTGATGACATCATATCAATGCGTTCCACACTCAACACCTGGCTTCGTCTGATACAAATAGCACATGATGTATGTGCTGTCGGTAAGAATGCCAGAAATGGTGTATGAGATACCCTGCTTTTTATTTTGATGGACCTTGGATAGAAACATTAAAATCATTTCAGGTTTATTGACTGGTCAGGTGAAACCAATATGAGTTCAGAAATACCCCCACAAGTACAGAATCAGCTTGCACAGTTGCAGCAGGTTCAGCAGCAGGCGCAGGCTCTTGCTATGCAGAAGAACCAGATGGAATCTATGAAGAAAGAGTCTGAAATGGCACTGGAAGAGCTTGAAAAGCTTTCCGATGATGCTGTTGTCTACAGGGCTGTAGGTGACCTTCAGATCCAGTCAAACAAGGATGATACTGTCACAAAGCTGAAAGAGAGACTTGAGACACTTTCACTTAGGCTTCAGTCCATCACACGCCAGGAAGAGCGCATCTCAAAGCGTTTTACCCAGCTTCAGGAACAACTTAAGCAGGCAATGGGTACTCAGGGACAGTGATCCTTGTAAACCCTCCTTTATCCTTTTCAGGCGATACTGTTTGAATGGATGAGAGGTAGCAATGCAGGTTGACGAAGCTGGATTCTACAACCGTCTCCTAGATTATCACAATATCCTATACCTCTGCCATCGAAATGCCGATCCGGACGCCATAAGTAGTGCATTTGCATTATCTGAGGCTATCGGAGGCAAAGTGGGGCTTGTGGATGGCTGTAACAGAGTTGCAGCATTACTTGTTGATAAACTGGAGATAGATGTAATAGATAATCCTGATCCTAAAGATTATGATCTGGTAGTGGTCGTAGACACATCTACCAGCGCACAGCTCAATGATATTAAACTTACCAACTATTGTGTAATAGATCATCATGCAACTACTGCACTGACAGAGAACGCGTCTTTTTATCTTCACCGTAATGCCACATCAGTAGCGGAGATTGTCTATGATGTTCTGAAATGCATGGGTGCACCTATAATGCATCGCATGGCTCTCGGACTCATGGCCGGGGTCGTGACAGATACAGGTCATTTCAAGCATGCAACGAGCAGGACGTTCAAGACATTTTCTGAGATAATCGATTCAAGTGGTGTCGAATATGCAGAAGTGCTCGACCTTATGGCATCAACACCTCAGGATGTCTCCATGAGGATCGCAATGCTTAAAACCGCATCACGGGCAGACGTTGAACGTGTCGGTGATTGGCTGGTCGTTACTTCGAACGTAAGTTCCTTTGGTGGTTCTGCTTCTTCCATGCTTATCAATATCGGTGGAGATGTTGCTTTTGTAGGCACTGCAAGATCCGATAACATAAGAGTAAGCGGTCGCGCCAAACGCGATGCTGTCAATGCAGGTGTTAATCTTGGCAAGATCATGGAAGAGATCAGTAGCCACTACGATGGAACCGGTGGCGGTCATGCAGGTGCAGCAGGGATAGATGTTGTAGCTGATATGGACACTATTCTCTTCGAGTGCGTTGAGTTGGTGAAAGAAATTTTGAGAACTAAGAAAAACCCGTTGAGTCTATAAGTGGTTGTAACAAACCACCATCAGTATTGATCGACAATAGCGTGATAAATATGATAGAATATTGGAATCCACAGATCGAGAGAATGCCTGTTGAAGAGTTGAAGGATATACAGGGGGAGAAGTTATGCAACCTCGTAAAATATGTCTATGAGCATTCTCCATTTTATAGAAAACGATTTGATGATGCAGGAATAAGGCCAGAGGACATCAAGAGTCTCGATGATGTCACGAAGCTTCCTTTCACGTACAAAAAGGACCTGAGGGATACGTATCCCACAGGTATGTTCTGTGTTCCCAATAACAAACTTGTACGTTTTCATGTATCATCCGGTACTACCGGAAAACCCACAGTTGTCGGTTATACTGATAATGACATAAAGGCATGGACCACATCCCTTGCCCGTGCCATGACATCGATTGGTGTCGGACGTGACGATATCATGCAGATAGGTTATGGCTATGGCCTTTTCACAGGCGGTCTGGGTATGCACTATGGTGCAGAAGAGACCGGTTGTACGGTATTGCCTGCAAGTTCCGGTAACACTGACAGGCAGATCGAACTGATGCAGGATCTCGGCACAACCGTTATCGGTTGTACTCCTTCATATTTCCTCTTCATGATAGAAGCTGCAAAGAGTGCAGGCATAAGCTTCCAGGATGATACTGATCTGCGTGTAGGCGTTTTCGGTGCTGAACCCTGGTCCGAAGAAATGCGTAAGAGGATAGAGGAGTCGGCAGGTATCAAAGCCTACGATATCTTCGGTACATCCGAACTTAGTGGTCCTCTCTTTACGGAATGTCGGGAACAGAAAGGTATTCACATCTGGGCAGACCAGTTCCTTGTTGAGGTAATAGATCCTGGTACAGGTGAACCTGTGCCAAACGGCGAGCGCGGTGAACTTGTGATAACCACACTTGTAAAGGAAGCATTGCCACTCATACGATACCGCATAGGTGACATCACTGTACTGAACTGGGATGAATGTGAATGTGGGAGGACACATCCACGTATCATGCGTGTTCTTGGTCGTGCAGATGATATGCTCATTGTCCGTGGTATCAATGTGTTCCCCGGACAGGTCGAGTCTGTGCTTATGAAGATACCCGAAGTTGGCGAACACTTCATGATCATCGTAGACAGGATAAATGAACTTGATCTCATGAAGGTGCAGATAGAGATGACCGATGTGGGATTCAGTGACAAGGTCAATGATATCATCAACCTGGAGAAAAAGGTGGCATCAGCCCTTAAGGGTGTGTTGAACATTGCTGTTAAGGTGGAACTTGTGGAACACGGTTCATTACCACGTTCTATGGGCAAGGCAAAGAAAGTGATCGATAACAGAAAGTTATAAGCTTTAGAAGACATCATTTAAATTAGGATATGGGGCTGATCTCATGGAAGATAAAATGATCAAACAGATTTCATTATTTGCAGAGAACAAGCCGGGGAGGCTTGCAAGCGTTTCTGACAAGTTCAAAGGTGCCGGTATTAACATCCGGGCGTTCACCATTGCTGAAGCAGGCGATTTCGGTATAATCCGAATGGTGGTCGATGATCCTGATCTGGCTCACAAGGTACTGCATGATTCCGGATTTACCGTCTCGGAGACCAATGTCCTTGGTGTGGAGATGGAAGACGTGCCCGGTCAGCTTGGTATGATCGCAGAGGTTCTTGGTGAGAAGGATATCAACATCGATTACGCTTATGCTTTCGTTACCCGAACCGAGAAAGCTTTCCTCATTGTCCGCGTCAGTGATATTAGGGGCGCTGTCAAGGTCCTTGGTGATGCGAAGATAAAGCTTCTGGACATGAGTGACGTTCAGAATATCTGATACTGGAAAATGCACCTTTTGGTGCATATTCTATCTTTTTTTTAAATTTTACTTTCTGTAGACCACTAACGTTTTATATGATTCTTCCAAATTTTGTTCATGGATGATACTGCTATAAAAAGTAAGGAAGCGTCATTGAAAGAGAAACTTCATGGAGCACACACTACTGTCATTGGTGAACGTCAGGGTAAAAAGATCCTTGGCATCATCAGTCAGCATGAAAAGGTCAAGGGCATCGTCCCTTCCGTGATCACTGTTAGGGGTAAGAGCTCTCCTGGTGGGAATCTGAACGCAAAAGTGCTTCCACACCCCGATGAGCATGGAAATCTCCGTCTTCTTCTGTCCCATGGGACCTCAGCTCAGGAAATCAGGATTGTTACAACGGTTGCTACCCGTGAAGAAGGGGAACCTTTGATGGAAGAGCTTAATGCTATGCTTTTCGATATCTGATGGCAAGGTGTGATCGATGTTTATCGGAGTTGACCACGGAACTAACGCAATGCGTTTTGCCGGGATCTGTGAAGGAACTGTACGAACATTTGAAATGCCGCGTACAGAGGTCTCCTGCATGTCCGAGGCTCAGATAATCGATTCGATCACTTCTCATCTTGATATCGGAATATCTGATATAGAACTTGCAGCTGTCACCTATTCTATGGGTGATGGTATTGTAAGCATCGAGGATATGGACAATGTCAATTCCAGGGGCGTTTTGAGCATAGAAGGTGTCGGTAAAAAGACCGGAGCCGGAACGCTTGTTTTCGATGCCATAAGGAACTCTTCCATCCCTGCTGTCCTCATTCCTGGAATTCATGCAAAAAGCAATACTGATCCACGTTTGAACGTTTTTTCTCATTCCACAAGTCCTGAAAAGATAGGCATAGCCTACAATGCCAAATGCAAGGGCATAGATGACCTTGTGGTCTCAGACATAAGTTCCAACACGGTTACAGTGGGTGTTTGTGATGGTAAGCTCATAGGTGCTATCGATGCCTGTATCTTTGCACCGGGAACTCGACATGGTCCGCTCGATCTTGAGGCTATACGGGATGTCGATGCGGGTAAATGCAGTGCCAATGAAGCTTTCATAAATGCAGGTGTGCTGAAACACACTCCTTATTCAGGTAACGATGAACTTCTTGAGGCTGCAGCCAATGGTGAAAGTGCTGCCATCCTGGCACTGGACCAGATCGCTTTATTCGCATCAATGGAAATTGCAGCAATGCAGGTCCTGATGAAAGATCACGGTTCATATGGCAAGGTCTTCCTTGCAGGTTCAGTTGGTGAAGTTGACTACGTTGCTGAAAGAATAGGTTCTCATCTTGACCTGAAGCCCGAACTGCTCGGTAAATGGAGTGCTGCCATAGGCTGTGCTGAGATAGCACGTGATATTGCAGGCGGTGTAAGGACCATTCTTGGGCTTGATGTCAATTTTAAGGTATAAGGTCGTTAATGGCCTGAAAATCTCAATTGCCTTTGTTTTTCCCTTTCTTTATTCTTTCCTCAATATAGTTCTGGTCTGCGATCATCGAAAATTGGTATTGATTTTCTTGTTTTTCTCATAAGGGATGTATCAATTTCCGCTATGATCACACATTCCTCATCCTTTGCACCTGACATTATGTTTCCAAGGGAGTCAATTATCATAGTGCCTCCAAAGAAGGTGGAATTAGGGTCTGAACCGGATCGATTGCAGGCAATGTGGAATATCTGATTTTCAATGGCACGTGCAGTGGCAAGCGTTCTCCATTGCTGCTCCCTTGGGTTCGGGAACTCGGCAATGGTTATAAGTATGTCAGCTCCTGAAAGACAAAGCTTCCTTGCTATTTCAGGGAACCTTATCTCATAGCATATTTGTAACCCAATTGTCAGGTCCCGTCCTTTAAGATGTATCGGTTCGATGGTATCTCCTGATGTGAAATATCTTTTTTCCTTTCCGAAAGGATGTGTCTTTGTGTAGGTCCCGACAAGTTCTCCATCTTCCAGGCAAAAGCCCAGATTTGTATATGTTTCTCTGTTCTCAGAGCTGTGTTTTTCGATTATGGAGCCTATCATGATGCATTTGTTCTTTTTTGAGAATGCTGCTAGTTCTTCAATTGTGGGATATGGACTTGATTCTGATGCCTTCTCAAGGTCTTCATAGCAAAAGCCCGTGGAGAAAACTTCTGGAAGGATGATAATATCAGCACCTTTTGAAACGGCTTCTTCTGAGAAACGAAGGGCCTTTTCGATGTTCTTGTGTTTATTGCAATGACAAATATCTATCTGTATGGCTGCAATTTTGATTGGTTCCACTTTATAGCCTCTTTTTCTGATATTTGATGTTATTATCTGCTAGTAATGTTGGTACTATTATCGGTCCTTTGTCGTCTGTATCTATCTATTTACCTAACGTTACATTAATATGTAACTACTTTCTTCTACAGCGCAAGATATACTAAATCATTTGAATGAGGCTATTATTGTGAGCGATGAACTTTTTGATCTGCAAGTTGGTTATGTTACTTTCAGAAACCCCATTGCGCTTGCGCCAATGGCTGGTATCACTGACAGTGCATTTGCCAGCAAAAATGCAAAGAATGCCGGTCTTGCAGTGATCGGTGGTTATAATCTGGACAAAGAAACGAATGCATCTGCGGTAAAACTTGTTGAGAGAGGCCGGCATGAGTTCTTATCGGATGCTCCTCTTGAGTTTTTTGAAACTGAGGTAAATGTTGTCGATACCGTTGGAGCTGTAGGTTTTAATGTAAGGGCTGTAAGCCTTGACCCTCTTCTTAAAGCTGCCAGTATCGTGAAAGCTGCAGGTGGCATACTTGAGCTTGATGCACATTGCAGGCAGGAGGAAATGGTTTCCATCGGTGTTGGTGAAGCATTGATGAAAGACCTTCCCAGACTTACCGAGTGGATAAAAAAGATCAAAGAGACAGGTGTGGTCCTTTCTGTGAAGGTTAGGGCAAACGTTGTCGATGATGTCGCCCTTGCAAGAAGTATTGAGAACGCAGGAGCAGACATTCTCCATGTCGATGCCATGAAAGAAGGTGCTGGTGCTGACCTTCGTGCCATTTTGCGTATTCGTGATTCTACAAGGCTTTTCCTTATTGGAAATAATTCCATTATGGACATTATGGACGCAAGAGACATGTTCTCAAAGGGTGCTGATATGATCTCGGTATCCCGGGGTGTGCTTGAGGATGATGGGTTCATTGATTCTCTTGTTGAAGATGCCTGTGCAGTTCAGGAACAGATGGGCTGGTATAATTCTCCCAAACATGTATGTCGTGGCGAAGGTGACCTTAGAGGACTCGCATTCTGCTGTTTGCCTGTTAAACAATGTGCAGTGCATGATAAGGCGGCTCAGCTTGGATATAGTCCAAAGGAATTCGCTAACATCAAAATGGAATTTGTAAAAGGAACCCCTCTCGAATTTGGTGATAGTACATGTTTTGGCAGCCTGGCATGGTGTTGTAAGATCTCAAAACCCTGTTATTTGAGAGACGGTGTTCTCGATGTCCTTGACCTTTCTGCTTCGGATTATATGCGGTTGAAAAAGGACCTTGCAACTTATATATTAGATAATGCCAAAAAACCTGTTAATGAACAGTGATCAGGGTATGCATTCTATTGATGGTTGTAACAACCGGTCTGTATACTCACATATCGCATGCTGTGCACAGCTGGCAATGATACTTGAGGTTTCCTCATCTCCAAAGCCGGGTAATATTGACAGGCACCATGACTATGAGGATACCAGGTATGAACATTTTTTGGCATCTGCGGTAAGTATTCATCCCGTTATTGAAGCTGCAGCAAAAAAAGATGCCCGGGTTGGTGCTCTGCTAAGAAGTGCGGTCTGTCATAGTAATAGCTGGCAGAGCGGTGGGAACACGCATTTTGGGGCATTTCTTCTCCTTATACCGCTTTCAATGGCTGCCGGTGAGATCCTTGGCAGTGGCAATGATCTCGATATGGATGAGCTCGTTGCCCGTGCTCATGAAATAGTCAGTTCAACGGATACTGATGATGCTATTAATTTCTATAAGGCGTTCCGTTCAGCAGGGGTGCGTGTGAACGATGTGGATGAGTTCGATCTTCAGGATGATTCATCATTTGTATCATTGAGGGAGGAGGGGCTGACTCTCTATGACCTCATGAAGATCTCACAGGGCTACGACCAGATCGCTAATGAATGGGTCAATGGTTTTGGTGATTGTGTGAAGTGTGCCCAAATGCTGGATATTTTTATGGGTATGTCCGGGGATGCACCACTGATACCTGATATCAATCATGCAGTTGTTTTTTCATTCCTGAAGCTGCTCTCTGAAAGACCGGATACGTTCATCAGGACAAAGACCGATGAAAAGACCGCTGAGGAAGTTTCATGGCAGGCGAAATGTATTGTGGACAGGCTGGAAAGCTCAGGCTACCACATGTCTCCTTTCTGGGATGATGTGGAGGAATTCGATGAACTGCTTTTGGAGAAAGGTTTAAATCCCGGTTCGACAGCAGATATCGTCATAGCAGGTTTGTTCATATCTTTACTAGGGGGTTTGAGATTCTAATGACTGAATTCGATCTGGATGATTTTGGTATCACTGAGGGTATATCGGAAGTGATTGTGACTACCTCTAATGGTTGGGAGCCAAATGCAGCTCCAATAGGTATCATAAGGAAAGGCAATGATGTATTTGTAAGACTTTACAAAGGTTCGCAGACATATGATAATGTAAAAACAGAACGCATACTTGTCGCAAATCTTGTTTATGACCCTCTTATTTTCGTGCGTAGTACTTTTGGGAACCTCGCTGAATTGGAGTTTGAAGTTCTTTCCTATGAAGGACTTGGGTTTGCAACTGTCAGGGATTCATTTTGTTGGGTCGTATTCGAATGTGATGAGGTCAAGGAGACTTCCGAAGCAATAGTTGCAAAGCTCGTTCCAAGGCATGCCCATGCAGGTCCCTGTGTCTTTAATTCGATCAACAGAGGTTTCAATCTCGTGGTAGAGTCCTGTGTACATGCTACCCGATATGAATTGACAAATGATGAGAAGTATATGAGGCTCATAAAAGCATATTCTATCACCGTCAACAAATGTGGTAGTGAGCTTGATAAGGAAGCAATGGCCCTTCTTCTTAAAAGATATGATGAACAGGTGTGAACATGTCAGAAGATCCTATGAGCAATTTCATGGATGTTGCTGTAAAAGAAGCATTAATAGGTATGCGTAACAATGAAGGTGGCCCTTTTGGAGCTGTCATTGTAAAGGACGGTAAAATCATCTCAAAAGGACACAATGAAGTTCTTGGGACCAATGATCCGTCTGCTCATGCTGAGATCGTGGCTATCCGTAAGGCATCAGCGGCTCTGGAGGATTTCGATCTGTCGGGTTGTGAGCTCTATGCGACAACAATGCCTTGCCCGATGTGTCTTTCAGCTATCATGTGGGCACGTATTGGGAAGCTATACTATTGCACCAGCACAGAGGATGTTGCATCTATAGGCTTTGATGATGGTGACATTTATGCAATGTTGAGGGAAGGTGTTGACCCTTCGGTACTTAAAGAAGTGAACCTGGAGTGTGAAGATTGTCACGAACTCCTTAGCGAATGGTCAAAAAAAACGGATAAGAGGATGTATTGATCATTCTCTAACATCTCAGTTTGAACCGAGCAATTCCTTTGCTTCTTCCTCTCTTCCAAGCTTAAATAGTAAGTTTGCCTTGTTCTCAAGTGCTGCAGTAAAACCCCTTTCTACTTTGAGTGCATTGCTGTATGCATTCAAAGCATTCTCGTTCTCTCCCATTTCTTCAAGAGTATTTCCCATGCAGTACCATGCATCGGAAAATGCTGGTTTGATCTCAAGGGCATTGTTGTAAGCTTCAATTGCTTCTTTGTGCTTTCCCAGCTTTTCAAGGGTGTTGGCCTTACAATACCAAACTCCGGATGCATTTTTCTTGATAGTGGGGTCAGGGTTCGTGTTCAGGAATGAGTAACGTGGGAAATTGAAGTGCATCATGTCTGCAAATTCTATCGCTTTTTCATAGGACTCAAGAGCTTCTTCAAAACGTTCTAGCTGATAAAGGGTGTTTGCTTTGCAAAACCATGCATCGGGATATTCCGGTTCCAGGGAAATGGCCTTATCGAGTATCCGGAGTGCTTCTTCATATTGACCGATGTTGAAAAGTATGAACCCTTTGCTGAATATGGGCTTTATGTCATCGGGCGTTTTTTGTATCGTATCTTCGACTATAGCAAGGGCTTCTTCCTTTTTGTCCAGTTTGAATAGGATGAAACATTTGTTGAATCTGACTTCAAGTTCACGTTTCGCAGCATTCTCAGCTTCATCTTCCATATCGTTTTGGAGGAGCTCTTGTCGCAGTTCTTCCCACATGGATGCTGCTTCATCATATTTTTCCAGCGCGCCTTCAAATCGCCCGATCTCATGTAGCACATAACCTTTTCCATAGGTGCTTTCAGCGTTCTTGACCATTTGTTTTAGTTTTCTTTTATTTGATGCCTGCTGGAACATGTCCTTGATATTATTCATATATTGAAATATCCGGTGTCCAGTGATATACTTTTTGCAATGGAGTTGGGGTAGTAAGTGCTTTGACTTATTCTTTACATTTATCCGCATAAGGTCAATTTATTTTAATGTATGAGAAATTTATATAAAATGAACTGTTATTTTGTATGCTCACTCATCAATGTATAAATATGCCTTTTATCTTATTACTTTATGAGCAATATTAATGAACTGTATTATCTAGCAGTAATTATGGAGTTGATCGCATCAGTGCCAAAAAAACGAATGTAGGCGGTGCAAAAGTATCTACTATTGATGCGGCATCCCGGGAAGAGGTTTTCAAATCTGTTATAAATTCCAGCCCTGCGATTGTCTTTTTATGGAGGGTGGAAGTGGGCTGGCCTGTGGATTTCGTTTCCGAGAACATCTCGCAATTCGGGTATGATGCAAAAGATCTGATCTCCGGAAAGTTTCGTTATGTTGATATTATCCATCCCGATGATGTTGATCATGTAATATCTGAAACGTCTCTTCATATGGATGATAAAGACCGCAATTTCAACCTCCGATATCGTATTCTAACAAAGGCCGGGGATATTCGATGGGTCGATGAAAGGACGTCCGCTCATTGTGATGATTCCGGTTCTATCCAGTTCTATCATGGTATCGTTCTGGATATTACTGAGCAAAGGATGGACGATATTGCTTTGCTTGATGGTGCTCTTGGTATGAACAAAGCGCTTCAGACCGTTATCAATTCCAGTCCGGTAGTTGTATTTCTATGGAAGGCAGAGAAGGATTGGCCCGTGGAGTTCGTATCGAAGAACATTCATATGTTCGGTTATTCGGTGGAGGATTTCATCTCGGGAAAATTGGTCTATGGTGATATTGTACATCCTGATGATATTGGCCGTGTTCGTGAAGGTGTTTCCAAGTGTACTGAGGGTGGATATTCTGATTTCTTCCAGGAGTATCGTATCCTCACAAAGACTGGAGAAGTGCGCTGGGTCGATGAAAGGACTCAGATACAACACGATCCACTGGGCAATGTGACCTATCTCCAGGGTATCATTCTTGATATCACTGGGAGGAAGAAGATAGAGAATGCACTTCATAGTGAAGAAAAACGTATTGAAGCGCTGTTACGTTTGTACCAGATGACGGATGCTTCCATTCAGGATATTATTGATTTTGCCAGGGATGAGGTCGTAAGACTGACTAATAGCAAGATCGGATATCTGGCATTCATGAGCGATGATGAAAGTGTCATCACTACTGATTCATGGTCTGAGGGTGTTACGAATGAATGTTCTCTGAACAAAAAGAAACTTCAGTCACATGTGGTCGATGTTGGGTTATGGTTTGAATCTCTGAAACAGAGGTTGCCGATCATAGTAAATGATTATTCAGAAGAGAATCCTTCTAAAAGGGGATATCCTGAAGGGCATATGAAGATCGATCGGTTTTTGAGCGTTCCTATATTTGAAAGGGACAAGATCGTTGCTCTTGTAGGGCTTGCCAATAAGACTGATAATTATGATCTTTCCGATGTGCGTCAGGTCACACTTCTGATGCAGGGTATGTGGAGTATTCTCCTTCATAGGGGGGTGGATGAGGAGCTACGCCGTTCTCTTGACATACAGAAGATCCTGGGGGATGTCATTAAGAATAGTCCTGCGGTTGTCTTCCTTTGGCGCGCTGACCCTGATTGGCCGGTCGAGTTCGTTTCAGAAAATGTGACCCAGTTTGGTTATTCGGTGGATGATTTTATTTCGGGAAGGTTTGTGTATGCTGATATTGTCCATCCTTATGATCTTGATAGGGTGCAAAAGGAGCTTTCTAAGAGGATAGATGCAGGCTTTATGGATTTTAATCAGGAATATCGGGTATTGACCAAGTTCGGCGATATACGATGGGTGGATGAAAGAACGTTCATCAAGCACGATGAGGATGGTAATGTGGCTTATATGCAGGGTCTCATTGTGGATGTTACTGACCGTAAACATTCTGATGATTTTATGCATATGCAATTTGATCTTGATAGTGTTCTAAGTTCTGCGCATAGTCTTGAGGAAACCTTTGAACAGATGCTTGAATTCAGCTTAAAGGTCGAGCCGGTGGATTCTGGAAGATTGTATCTTTTTGATGAAGCAACTGGGGATCTGAGGCTTGTGGCGCATAAAGGTCTTTCAGAGCGTTTTGTGAAGGAAACTTCGGTGTTTGGAAAGAATTCTGTGCAGAACCGTCTTGTGATGACCGGGCAACCGGTTTACAAACATCATTCGGAGCTTAGTGCCATTACTACTGGTGAGAGCTCCCAGTACGAGGGTTTGCATGCTACCGGTATAATCCCTGTGATACATGATGGGAAGGTCATTGCAGCGCTTTGCTTATCCTCGCATTCCGAATATGAGATCCCTGCCGATGCACGTAATTCCCTTGAGACCATTGCTACCCAGATCGGAGTGGTCATTTCAAAGATCCGCTCGGATTCAAATGATTCTAAGAAGTACAATGACCTTCAGTCCCTTGTTGATATGGTGGATGAGATTCTGGTGGTATTGGACATGGATGGGTATGTCCTCTATTCAAATAAGATGCTTGTAGAAGGTCTGAAACTTTCTGATGAAGATATTTCAGATATGCATTACCTTGAGCTTCATCCTGATGGGGAATGGGATAATGTTGATTCTATGCTTTCGAGTGCCCGGGTTGGGGAAAAATTAGTATATGAAACTGTCATGCTGGGTGCGGGTGGTTTTCTGGTCGGGGTCGAAACAAAGCTTGTCTGTGGTGAATGGTCGGGACAGCCTTGTATTATGGCTTCATCAAGACTTATTGACTGATTGGTTTATGGACTGATGGATCGGGTTATATTTTCTGTCCGATTCTTTTATTTTAGGACTCGATAAATAGTCTTTATATATGATTATGTAGATAATTGCTTTAAATATTAGATACGATAATGCATCGATTTTTTGGAGAGTATAAATGAATACAAAATATATAGCCATTTTTTTGGCGGTTATAATGGTCATGTCAATCATGCCTTTTTTCTTCAGTGGAAGCTCGAATGGGGAGACTGCGGATAATTCGGTTGTGGATGCCGTTGGCTTTGAATCTATTCCTGGTGAACATGTGAATCACGAACTGAACTCCCTTGCTGATGGTCTGGCAGTGACACCTGAAGGGGTAGTATTTGCAGAATACGTTGATATTGACAGCATAAAGGATACACCACTTTACCTTATGATGGGTAATACATCACAGTTGGATTCAGTATATGGAGTTTCGGTCACTAAGTTGTACTCTGCAGAATATGCTAACCAGCACAGTTTCAATATGCATGAGATAAACCCTGAGGTAATTGCTTTCCCTTATTATCTTTCAGAGGAAACGTATAATGGATACTATTTCGCTTCACGTGGTAGCGACCTGTATAATGTAATAGGCAATCCTATGCTCTTTGGTCAGCAGGATCGATTGGAGGATGTTCTGGATGTCATGGAAGGCAGTGCTAATGCATCATCTGATTTTAGCAGGGTGATGGAGTTCGTGGAGCCGGGTGCACCTATACAGCAAGTTATGGTCGTGAATGACGGTTTTGCAGATCAGTATTATCTTGATCTGATGTTCCTTGATGATTCACGTTTGTCCCGTACTACTGTCTATCTTAATCCGACGGATGGTACTCGCAACAATATAACTGCTTATGCAGCTGAAGGTCTTGATAAGGGTCTGGACTATGATATAGAGTCTCAGGGAGATATTTTGAAGGTGACCGTTACCTTAGATTCTTCAGATTTCTATACTTTCATGGGTGAACCTGCTTGGTGAGCTTGTTCTCACCTCGTTTTTCTTTTTTATATTCTGTTTTGCATGTGTCTTTGGTGAGCTATCAGGCATTTTGGCGCAAGCTATATATGTGACTGTGGCGATTCATACCAAATACTTTGGTTGATGCAACATATGCTCATTTGTGAGTGAATGTGCATTGCTGATGTTAATTACAATGAATAATGACAGACCGCAGATAAGGGCGGTTTCGAAGGAGATATAAATATGGTTAAATTTGAAGTTCCTGACGAATTAGCAGATAAAGCACTTGAAGCAATCGAACTCGCAAGAGACACCGGTAAGGTAAAGAAAGGTACGAACGAAGCAACAAAAGCTATCGAAAGAGGCATCACAAAGCTTGCGGTAATCGCAGCTGACATTGAGCCATCCGAGATCGTTGCTCACATTCCAGCTCTTTGCGAAGAAAAGAACACACCATACATTTTTGTAAAACAGCAGAAAGAACTTGGTGCAGCATGTGGAATTGGTGTAGGCTGTGCAGCTGTTGTGATCACTGATGCAGGAAAGGGCAGCGAACTTGTAGAAGACGTTGCACAGAAAGTCGCTGCACTCAAATAATCATTGACTGGAGGTATCCCGAATGGCAGATGATGATATGGGTTTTGCAGCTGAGGTTATCGACGTGATCGGTAACACCGGTATGCATGGTGAAGCCAGCCAGATTCAGTGCAGGGTTCTTGAAGGTCGTGACAAGGGTAGGATCATTACAAGAAACTGCGTTGGTCCAGTGAGAATTGCTGATGTTTTCATGCTTATGGAGACATCCAGAGAGGCTAAGAAACTAACTACCAGGTGATGATAATGGAACAGAGAAAATGTTCATTTTGCGGAGAGTTGCTTGAGCCAGGTACAGGTCTCCTTTTTGCAAAGAGGGACGGATCCACATATTATTTCTGTTCTTCTAAGTGTAAGGGCAACTTCGATCTTGGAAGACTTCCAAGGCGTACTGTCTGGACAGAACAGGGTAGGATCTACCTTAAGAAAGCATAATGTGGGTGAATCTGATGGAAAGAACCTATGTTATGGTCAAACCAGATGGCGTTCAGCGCTGTCTTGTTGGAGATATCGTTTCAAGAATCGAGACAAAAGGTCTTAAGATCGCAGCATTAAGGATGAATGTGATGACCGAAGCGGCTGCAAAGGAGCACTACAAAGAGCACTCCGAGAGGCCTTTCTTCGGTTCACTCATATCCTTTGTAACTTCAGGACCATCCGTTTCGATGGTCATTGAAGGCAATAACGCGATCAAGATCATGCGTGCGATCAATGGTGCAACAAATCCTATCGATGCATTGCCCGGAACTATCCGTGGCGATCTTGCAGTTGATATGGGTCGAAATGTTGTCCATGCATCCGATGCTCCGGAATCAGCAGAGCGTGAGATAGCTCTTCACTTTGAAGAGTCTGAGATCTCCGGCTATCCACGAGCAGATGATGAATGGTTGTATGAGTGATTCGAAAGGATCAGACATCTGAAAATCGAATAACATTCAGGGAAAGAGGCGATAATTCGGTCCTCTTTCATTGTTAGTATGTATGTACTAACACTCCTGAATGTTTTTTTTAATATTAATGAATTCAACAGGATTTCAGAGAGAGTTGTGTCATGGTTGTAAAAGATAACTTACGAACTCCTATCGTTTGTGTTATGGGGCATGTGGATCACGGCAAGACCTCACTGCTTGACATGATACGTGGAAGTGCAGTTGTATCCGGAGAAGCTGGAGCTATCACCCAGCACATTGGTGCAACTGAAGTTCCTATAAGTGCTATTGTGGAAAAATGTGGGAATCCAGGTCTACTTGACAAGTTCATGGTTCCTGGACTTCTTTTCATTGATACGCCTGGACATCATGCGTTCACTACTTTGAGGAGTCGTGGCGGTGCTCTTGCAGACCTTGCCGTTGTTATCGTTGATATCAATGAAGGTTTTAAACCACAGACGATCGAGAGCCTGAATATTTTGCAACAGCATAAGACCCCGTTCGTTGTTGTGGCGAACAAGATCGACAAGATCCATGGTTGGAACCCTCAAAAAGGTGCTCCTTTCATGACGTCTTACAATAAGCAGAGCGAACACGTAAGGGGAAGCCTTGACACCAAGTTCTATGAGGTCGTGGGTGAACTGTATAACAATGGTTTCAGTTCCGATCGATATGACCGTGTAAACGATTTCCAGCATAATATCGGTGTTATTCCTATCAGTGCGATCACAGGTGAAGGTATTCCTGATCTATTGATGGTTCTGTTGGGACTGGCGCAGAGATTCCTTGAATCGAATCTTCATTATAATGCAGAAGGGCCCGGTGTGGGTACTGTTCTGGAGGTCAAAGAAGAGCGTGGGCTTGGTACCACCCTTGATCTTATATTGTATGATGGAGTGCTGAAAAAAGGTGATACGATAGTTGTTGGATGTTTGGGTGAACCTATACAGACAAAGGTTCGTGCTGTCCTAAAACCACGTGCTCTTTCAGAGATTAATGTTGAAGATAAGTTCAAGCAGGTCAGTAAGGTTACTGCTGCAGTTGGTGTTAAGATCTCAGCTCCTCATCTCGATGGTGCATTATCCGGAGGGTCAGTTAGGGTAGCTACTGCTGAAACACTGGATGCTGTTGTTGAAGAGGTGCGTAATGAGGTCGAAGATGTCCAGATCGATACCGATCAGAGCGGTATAACCATTAAAGCTGATACAATTGGCTCTCTTGAAGCTCTTGTGAACGAACTTAAAAAGGAAGATATCCCTATTCGCAAAGCAGATGTGGGTGATATTTCCAACAGGGACATTATGGAAGCTTTCGCTATCGAAGATCCATTCCATTCTGTTATTGTAGGTTTCAATGTCAATATTCTTCCTGATGCCAAAGAAAAAGTACAATCTACTGGCGTCAAGGTGTTCATGAACGATGTCATCTACCGTTTGATAGATGACTATAGGGATTGGGTAAAGGAACAGCGGGCTATATCCGAAAAGGCCGTTTCCGAGACAATTGTCAAACCCGCTATGTTCACTATTATGCCTGACTGTGTGTTCAGACAGAGCAAACCTGCTGTTGTAGGTGTACGGGTAATAGGTGGTACCATCAAGACGAAGGTCGATGTTACGACAGGCGATGGTACTGTAGTGGGAATTGTAAAAGGCTTGCAATCCCGAGGCGAGAACGTAAGTGTTGCTACTATCGGTATGGAGGTTGCTATGTCTATCGAAGGCCCTACAGTGGGCAGACAGATAAACGAAGGCGATATTCTCCATGCGAACATACCTGAAAGGCATGCTAAGATACTTGAGCACGAACTTTACGATTCACTTTCGGCAGACGAATTAGAAGCACTTGACTCCTTCTTGGATATAAAAAGAAGGGATAACCCATTCTGGGCGAAATGATCGATGGATACAAAATAAATACCTGTAATTATAATACAGGCTTAAGCTAACTTTAAATACGAATTTATTCAAACATATTGGAGGCAAATCATGGCAGATTTTAAAATTGTAGTTTCAGATCCAAAAACAAAGACCTACCAGTTCGACATTACTGGGGCTGAAGCAAACCAGTTCATTGGAAGATCTATTGGTCAGACAGTAGATGGCGCAACAGTAGGTCTGGATGGTTACACACTAACCATTACAGGCGGTACCGATAACAGTGGTTTCGTAATGAGCCCAACCCTTCCAGGTCCAAAGAGGCAAAAGGTCCTCATTGCAAATGGTGTAGGATATTCAGCAGTAGCAAAAGGCGTACGCCGAAGGAAATTCCTTCGTGGAAGCGAGATCGCTCCTGACATTACTCAGATCAACACCAAAGTTACAGGATACTCTGACAAGACCATTGAAGACATCCTCGGTGGCGGTTCAGAAGACGTTGAAGCATCAGCAGAGTGATATTCGTCACTCTCCTTTTTAATTCTTTTTTTTAATTAATTTTATTTACCTTGTATTATTTTGATCTTGTATATTTTGGTGAGTCCAGCCCAACATCGATGAGTGCTTTCTTCTTGACGAGGTTATCTATGAATTTTTTAGCTCCTCTCAAGTTAAGCCCGGAATGTTCCATAACATCATTGAGGTCAAAGTATTCTTCATCTTCAATGAGTTGATCCACGATCTGTGTCAGTTTGGTCGGGGCACCATTTGTGGAATGCCAGAATACGAATTTCCGGTTATTTTCATCAGTTTCATTGTATACAAGATCGTCTTCCACCAGATCGTAGATGAAAAATCCCAGTCTCTGATGTGAATATGTCCTTGCCCAGTCCTTTATACTTTGATCCCATGAACTGCTGATAAAACACAGACTCATGTATTGGTTTTGTTCGATGGTACTTGCTTTTGCCTGTATCATCTCGATGATATCTCTCTTGTCGTCTATGGATTTCCAGTAGTTATCGACAATAAGCATTGGAGTTTTGAACTTTCCTTCCTTTATGGAGCCACGAGCACTTCTTTTTGAAAGTTCGACCTTCCATTGCTTGTCTGCAATGTATTCTCCATCATAAGAGACCTCTGGAGGCTGTTTCTCAAATTTTTCCTCCAGGATATTTATGTAACTGTAAAGTTTTGAAAGGGTCTCAGTATCAAGCTCATCTTTTTTAGTATGGGCCTGGGAGTCAGAGGGGACTGATGTTTCATCTTCAACATCATCAGTTGAGCTAGTTTTGATCTCGGAGGGGAAAGTTTCAGACATTTCAGTTTTGTCTTCTGCAGGGGCTTTTTCCTCAGCTTCCTTCTGCTCTTTCTCTCTTATTTCCCTTTCTTCTCTTTCAGCTTGCTTTTTACTTCCGATCCTGTTCTCGTATTCGCTCAGGTTCCTGTTTGTAAGCTCGATCCTGTGGCTAAATCCCATGTCCATTCTGTCCACAAGGTCACTGATGGCAAAGACATCGACATTCCCACCGGTAGCAAGGACATTCTCCACTTCCTGAAGCAGCAACGTAGGGGTTTCTACGAATCTTTCTTCATTCTCGTAGAACTCATCAATGTTGCCGTTATGACTTCCGAAGGAGTCAAGTTCTTTTTTTTCTGCTTCTGATGTCAGTCCTGTTATCCTCGTCCGAAGCTGTCGAAGTTGTGAAGTAGTGGCTGAATCCTTTTGTTGATATGTCTTCTGGATCAGTTTTTCGATGCGTGAATGCGTGCTCTTCAGGAGCTCATGCACTTTTTTCCTGTTCTCTTCCTGCAATGTTGTGGGGTGGGATTCCAGATCCATATCGTTCACTCTCTGTTATTAGTGGAATAGCTCTCTAAAGACTTCTTCTTCGCCAGTTTTCTTTATTTCACGTTTTGCTTCGGAATACCAGCTGGTGATCGAAGGTTTCCTTTGCTCCAGTACTTTGATGAAATCATCCATCTTTATCTTCCGGGGTTCTGCACCACGTAGTGCCTCTCCAAGGGGAATGTCAGCGGCTTCTTTGCAAATAGCTGAAATATCTGCTCCTGAATATGATCCGGTCATCTCTGCCAGTTTCTCCACGTTGATATCATCATCCATCGGCCTTTTCTTCAGGTTGATCTTAAAGATGGCACTTCTTGCAGGAAGGTCCGGTTCCGGCACGAAAACGAGTTTACTAAAGCGTCCCGGTCTGCGAAGTGCCGGGTCTATGGCCCAGGGTTCGTTGGTCGCAGCAAGGACTAAGAGATTATCATCGGCGGTATCCACTCCATCCATCTGAGCAAGCAGTTCATTGACCACTCTTTTGGCATAGCCTTCAGCTTCACTTCGCCTGCCTCCTATGGAGTCTATCTCGTCAAAAAAGATGATGGCTTTCTCACATTCCCTTGCAGTGTCAAAGACCTTCTTTATGTTCTTTTCAGAAGCACCCACCCATTTGCTTACAATACTGCTTGTTTTGACACTAATGAAATCTGCACCACATTCCTTTGCAGCGGCCTTTGCCATCATTGTCTTTCCACAACCGGGGGGCCCATGCAGGAGTATTCCTTCGCCAGCTTTCTGGCCATACATTTGGTATAGTTCCTTATGAGTGAATGGGTATATTATGGCCTTTCTGATATCCTCTTTAACAGACTCGAGGCCTCCAATGTCCGAAAATCCGATATCGGGCTTTTCTGTCATTATAAGGTCATCTTTTGATAGTGATGATTCATCAGTATCTTCCTTTGTAGCCGTGCCTGAGCCGGAATACTGGACGCCTGATCTTTTGAATGACTGTGCCTTTGCAAAAAGGTGTTCTGCAAGGTCACGCTGTGTATTCTTATCGGTTTTGTCAGTTGAGAGTTTCGAAGCTTCGTTGTAGAGCTTTGCAGATCTTAGATATAGTTCCCTTGCTCTCTCTTTTTCATTCTCTTCTTCCAATGTCTTAGCAGCTTTTGCATAGCCTCTTGCCTGTGCTGCCAGTGAACTTGCAGATCCCAGATTTGCACCCCCTTATCTGTAGGTCAGTATGGTCCTGTTAGATCACTCTGACTCAGCCATCTCTTCATCGATCTTCTTTGATAGCTCATCTTTGGATGATATATCAGTGCTAAGTTCTGCTAATAGCTCTGATCGAAGTGAGTCTTGCATATCACTAAGCTCTGTGCCACCGTTCATAGCCGCATCCATTGAGGATGTCATGAGGTTGGTAGCAGTATTCACTTTCTCCATGGATGTGCGGATGTTGGTAATAGCTCCCTCGAGCTTTGTTGTGTCAAAACCAAGCTGCTTTTGCCATTTACCGAGATTTTCCCCGATCTCAACAACCTCTTTAAGTCCACTTTCCATCTCCATTACGTCGGTCATGGACTGTGCCATTTCGACCATACTTCCAATGGTATTGACCTGGCCTTCTATCATCGAGTATCTGCGAGATGCTACCCTGAAATCCCTGTCATTCCCATCTGAAAGGGCATCTTTGGCTTGTGTACGTGCCTGTTGTCTTTTCTTGTTGAGCTCTTTCTCACGTGCTGTCAATCTCTGTTCGGACATCGATAGCTTTGTTTTCAGTTCATCAGGTGATACCTTTTTGAATGGATTAGCGAATCCCATTATATCTCCTCCTCCATTTTCTTTTGTTTGGCATACCTTATACATATTTTCAATGCTTCGGACATGTTTATAGCAACTCCTTTTTCAACAAGATCTTGTAGATATTGTTTACTATCTTCTGAGACCCTTGCACTTACAGGATACGAGCGACCCATTTTATCTCCTCTTGTTTAGTTATTTTAATTAGATATATCTATTATTTTTGTTGATCTCTCGTCTATTGTTCTATCAAAGAGATCAACGGATATGTATGCCTATGTATACAATGGAAAACATTATATATAATATTTGTTCAATGTTACTCTATAGCATATTCCCTGAGGATGGAGGTATTGGAACTATGGCGTTCAAATGGAAGAAGGAACTTGATGATATTGCACGTGTTATCCCTAAGAAGAATGTAAAAGGTTTCTTCAGTAAGTCTATTACTCTCTCACCTAATGAGAAAGCTGTCATGATAAAGAATGGTGTAGTTGAAGACATCATCGACAGTGGAAAAATGAAAGTTGGTGGCTTGCTAAAACCAGGAACTTTGCGTAAGGATGTGGATATCGCTCTTATTGACACTTCTTTTAAGGAGCTGAGGTGGGAGGTTCCCGGTCTATGGACTCGTGATGATCAGGAAGTTGGATGTGGGGGTATCCTGAGGTTCACCATAAACGATCCAAAAAAGTTCTTCAATATGATATTCTCCTATACGGTTCCGGAGAAGAACGGTGAAAGAAATCTCTCTATCTTCAATATTTACGATCGCCTTGAAAGTGAGACAATAACCCGTGTCCTTGAACCGGAAGTTCATGGGGAGGATATTGAATCCCTTTATGGTAACCGTGATCTTCAGCTAAGGATGGAAAATGAGCTTGAAATGCAGCTTAAAGACACTCTTTTGCTGTGGGGGATCGAGCTTGTAAAATACACTTGCGAGTGGGATTTTGGCAACTATGCCGTTGTCAGAAAGGAGCGCAGTGGATTTCAGGTTAGCGAGGAGCTTAAGGAAATGTCTGTCCTTGAAAAGGAAGGCGACCTTGATCGGGAAAGTCGTATAAATGTTGCAGCCACACGAGCTGGCTTTGCAGAAGAAACAGTGCGTTCATCTCATTACAGGACAGAAGAGGAAAAAGATGCTCTCCACAGGTCAAAGATATCACAGATCGAGACCGAAGCTGATGCTGCCGAAGCTAAACAGGCAATTGAGACTTTTTCTGATTGGAAACAGACCAAAACCGGATCCAAAAGGGCTGAACTTGAACTTGATGAGGATATGACCGACCGTCAGCATTCCCGGGACATGGAGTACATGGGTAATGTTATGGAAAAAGGCGGTTCAGATGTCGCAAAGGTCATTGCACAGGGCAGGGAGTTCCAGAATATGTCTCCTGAGCAGCTTGAAGCCCTTGCCAAAATGAAAGAAGCTGAGAACATTGCAAAAGAGGACAAGGTCCGTTTCATGATGGATGTTGAGGACCGTGAGCGCGATGATTCATATCGCAGGAAGGAACTTGATGCTGAAATGATGGGTGCTGCACAGGCCCGCAGAACTCCGGGTGTCAAGAAATGCCCTGGTTGTGGTACTACAGTCCCTGCAGAAGCACATTTCTGTGGTCAGTGCGGGACAAAGCTTGAGTGAACTCAATGTAGGGGTAAAAATTCACTTTTAAAACAAATATTCCTCTAAAATCAATATGCATTATCTGTATAGCTTTGCCCCGGAAAGAACTAATAGCGATCAAACTTAACATAATATGATAGTTTCCACAGGTGTCCGATCTTGATAGAAAAACACGTAAAAATATTGATATTATTATCCTTTTTAGTCCTGGCATTATCCGTTACTGGCAGTGCTTCATCAACTCTGGACTATGAGGTTGCCTTCTCTGATGGGGACTCCTTCTGGCTGGAAGAAGGATATGTTCTCAATATAATCGATATTAATCCATACAATAACTATGCTCAAATATCTATGACATGGAACGGCCATGAAGTCTACAATGACTTCTACTATGAGGGAGATTATTTCTATTACGACGACGGCCTTATTTCTCTGGAATTTGGTATAGTAGACATCTATTCGGAATCATATTTTGACTATATGAATATTGATGACCTTTATATATATTATAAAGAATTCCCACAGGGTTCCATAGTGCTCTATTCCATCCCGATGGACTATAATGTCTATCTAGATAGTTATTATCAGGCCACAAGTGATGGATACACTCTGATAGAATTAAGTGGTCTGGAACCTGGTTATCATGCAGTTACCCTGGAATCTTCAGTATATGATGATATGGAGGCAAGTTTCTACGTTTCATCAGGAGAGGTCCAGTACTATTCTGTCTCTGACTTTAGCAGGTCTTCATCTGCTGCTACTGACAGGATAGATCCCACATATACTGACGATTCCGCCAACAGTGACAATGGTGCTGGTGTTGTTATTCTTATTCTTTCTTTCATCTTTGTAGTGCTATTCTTAAGAGGCATAATTAAAGCACGAAGGCGGAACAAGAAATCTGAACGATCTGGTGCTGGTAGTTTTGGAGCTAGCCCATCAGCAAAGAGTGATCGTTCCTCAAAGACTGCTACTAAGCCTAAACCTAAATCTAAACCTAAGCATGAGCCTGTCCCTGAAACAATTACTGAACCTGAAAAAGGTCCATCCATGCCCATGGGAGCCGGTGTCGGAAAAGCACCATCTTCACCTTTGAAGGAAAGTAGTTCTATTGTGGTAAAATATGCTTTTAATTACCGGGGTGCTCTTCTCCAATACAAGGTAAAGGTGGAGAATCACACTTCTGAACCTATAGGGGATATCAAGATCTCTCTTTTCGTACCTGATGTTTTCCTTTTGAAAGAAGCTGAGAAAACAATGTCTATGCTTGAACCCGGTGAAGGAAAGACGGTTACCTTTGAGATCCGCCCGACTGGTGAATGTGGTGACTGTAAGATATCTGCAGCTATTGATTATTATGACTATAACACGAAGAAGCGTAAGCATGTTGATCTTGAAGGCAAGATGGTAAGCATAGTTTGTCCTGTACTTCGGGTCAGGCAGATCGATGAACCTTCCTGGAGGTCGGTGGTCAGTACTCTCATTTCAGCAGAAGAGGATTCCAAGGACCTTGAGATCCCTGCAGAGAACCTGTTCGATATTGCTACCCGGGTTCTCAAGGACATGAACATGTACATGATCGAGCCAGAGATCACATCAACACCTCGCCTTTTTACGGGTGTTGCAAGGTTCTATGCTGAAGGTGTTAGTGGGTTGAAGTATGCATCATATGTCGAAGTTGTAGGCAAGAGTCGATCACGCCTTATATTAAGGGCATGGGCGGAAAAAGAGGATGCACTTGCCGGTTTCTATCATAAGATGCTGGAAGATATCGAAAAGAGGACAGATATCAAACTTTTCGTTGATGAGGGTTCTGCACAATACAATATAAGCACTACCAATATTAATGATAGCCTTATCCAGCGCTCTACTATAGGTTCGGAATCTGAAGCCCGAAAGTGTTCCGTTTGCGGAAAAGAAGTAAAGGAGAATGCAAAGTTCTGTGAAGAATGTGGGGGAAAGCTGGACTGAACAGGCAGACTATTTATGGTCTGCAAATAGTCTTCCCTTATTTTTTCGTTTTCCCACTGAAAAAACATATAACTTATGCATTTGTTTCTTAGATATAGTTTGCTTTATATATTTAATAATTTAAAAAAGTAGTTCGGTGTCAGAATAATGGATCAGAAAAGAATGAATGAGCTTTTTGTATGGAACAAAAAAGCTTCCCGTCTGGAATTGTTCGTAAGGATATTCTACAGTATACCTGTTGCGATCGTTCTATCTCTTTATAGTTTTCTAATGACCTTTTGTTTTCTCCTGCAGTTGCCTTTTATTTTGGTACTCGGAAGAAGACTTGAAATTCTGAACAAGGTCGTAAAAGGCTATTTGGAATACTATACCCAAATTGCAGGTTATTTCTATATGACTACCGATGAACGTCCTGGTATCCTACCAAAGGATATTTCTATCTTTGAAAAGCAACTTTATTATGATCACAATACGGTCGAAATATTTGATATGGATGAAAAATGATCGTCCTAACCAAATAAAAAAGTGATAATCTATTTCATAAACGATATTAATGAAGGGGGTAGCATGCAGAATAGTTATGTAGGCGAAGTAGGCGATGGAAATTGGGAAAAGGAAATCGAAAAGGAACCAAAACCTGTTCTGGTAATGTTCTATCTGACAACATGTTCACATTGCAAAGCGATAGAACCTTACTTCAGGGAGTTTGCAGAGGCATACAAAGATTCATGTAAATTCTTCAAGGTCAATGCTGAAATTAATCCCTGGGTCTCAGAAAGATATGGTGTGGAGGGGACTCCCACGTTTGTGTTCATGTGTGCCGGTAAAATGATACGGGGCATGGCAGGTGTTTCCCATCCTTCTGAACTTAAAAGGAACATTGAGGATTTCCTGAAGAACGGTTCAGTGTGTGCTGCTAATGTCACATCGCTTAAGTACGACATGTCACTGTACGGCTGACCACTTATTCACTGCTCTCTTCTTTTTATTTTTCATTTATTAACAGGAATCGTAAAGGTGAAAGTGCTGCCTTCGTTCATCTCGCTTTCCACCCATATTTCTCCACCGTGCAACTCAACCAGTTTTTTCACAAGAGCAAGACCAAGACCTGTACCTTCTTGTTCTTTTGTGGCAAAGTCTCCGACCTGTATGAATGGTTTGAAAACTTCATCGAGATGGTTCTTTGAGATCCCGGTCCCGGTATCTTCAACATTGACATACAGTTTCTTGTTCATTGACCATGCATTGATGGTAACATTCCCCTCTTCAGGTGTGAACTTAATAGCATTGCTTACAAGATTGTACATTATCTGTTTGAACATTGTCTTGTCAGCATTTGTAGTAATGACATTATCAGTAATGTTGTGGGATAAATTTATTCTCTTTTTGTTAGCAAGGGGTAAAAGGATAGAGGTCGTATCTTCGATCATTTCATTGAGCTCGAAATCTTCGCTTCGCAAGTGCATCTTTCCAGCTTCTATCTTCGAAATATCAAGTACATTATTGATAAGAGTCAGCAGGTGTTTTCCGCTGATCAAAACATTACCGACATACTTGGTCTGTTTTTCATTAAGTTTGCCGAACATCTCTGTTTTCAACAGATCTGAAAATCCAATTATCGCATTAAGGGGTGTCCTTAGTTCATGGCTCATGTTCGCCACAAAATCACTTTTAGATTTATTTGCTGCGTCTGCTTCCATCATTAAGTTTATCATTGCATCCTCTGCATTCCTTTTGTCAGTAATGTCAATAATAAGTCCTCTCAGATGGTCAACATTCCCTTCACTGTCGTGCAATACGGTCGTCCTTTCATTGACCCATCTTGACTCTCCGTCACCGGTTATGATCTTGTACTCGAGATTCACGGAATGGGAATCACCATTGTATAGCTTTTGAAATTCTACTTCAACATTCCTTTTGCTGTCCGGATGAATAATGTCATCATAATTGAGATGCCCCTCAATGAACTCATGAGCCTCATATCCAAAATTACTGATATTATCCGAAATGATCTCTACTGGCCACCCTTCCTGTGCCTTCCATTTGAATACGATGACAGGACTGCTTTCAACCACTTTCTTCAATTCATCATTAAGCTCGTTCGATCTTTGTAATGCATCAAGTATATCGTTCAAACCCTCTGGTATATCCTTAAAATCGACTTCTATATCGGTATTTGCTCGCTTGTTAAACGATCCTTTAAGGGCAGTATCTGATATGTCTTTAAAGTCATCGACTATATTTTTGATAGGTTTTGTTATTCTTTGTGCAGAAAAGACCGCAATAGTTCCCATAAAAAGAATTGCGGTTGCAGATATGGCCACCAATATATTCTGCATGGCTGTAACACCTGCATACATTTCCTCTTTTGGAACTACGACCAGCATGGAAAAATTACCAGTTCTGACCGGTTCATAGAAAACGATAGCTTCCTTATCTGTTACATGATCGATCATCTCGATATGACCTTCTTTGCCATTTTCGATATCTTTTGCCATTTTCAGTATTTCTGGCTCTTCGAAATCGTAGAGTGTCTTTGATCCGATCCATTCTTTAACTGGGTGGGATATGAACAGTCCGGTATTACTAACAGTGAATGCATAGCCTGAATCTAATATTTTGATTTTCGATATTTCCTCATCGATGTAGTTCAGAGAAACATCTGCACCACCAATGCCAATAAATTCTCCATCGATCATAATGGGTGAAACATAGCTTACAATAAATTCTCCCTGATAAAAGTAGGGTTCTGTGAGCACATCCATTTTTCGTTCTTTTGGTAACTGGTAGTAGTCAAGGGAATCATAATGTACAAGAGGTTCGAGGAAGATCTCTCCGCCTATCCGGTTCCAGTATGGGAGTACTCGACCTGTTTCATCGTGAAATTTCGTATTTGCATATGCAGAATCATTTAGGTCAAACGCGTTAGGTTCGAACCCTGCATAGGCTCCTAAAATATTTGGATTATCTACCAATGTCTGTTTGATAATGCCATTGACAATTTCTCTATCTCCCTGTCTGTACCCTTTCATTGAGCTGGCAATACCCCTGGCAATTGCCATATTGGCCCGCATATCTGCATCAAAATGAGCGGCATGATTTTCCGTAAGAGAAACAGCTTCTTTGTATATCAATTCTTCATGTTGTTCAGTTGTTGTAGAAATGATCAGGGAAGTAGTGAATGCCATGACTAGGATGATACCGATTACTATATACAATAATATTTTTAAATCCAATGGCACATCTTTAAAGTTCATTCATTATCCCTTTCTTTAAAAATACAGTATTTTAGTATAAGTGATAATTAAGTTTAATTTCTTTTATATACCCTGTCTTCATAAGGGTGATATTTATGAGGCGTTGTGTATAATAGTTATAAGGTTAAATTATTTATGGTTATTTTTTTAATAAAAACAGAAAAGGGGGAGCTTTTAGCTCCCTATATGCCGTGATATGGTCGGTCAGTTTTGTTTCATCAACTCGACAGCCATTTCCCTAAGCTTGAACTTCTGAACTTTTCCGCTTGCTGTAAGTGGATATTCATCTACAATGAAGATGTGTTTTGGCACTTTATAGCGTGCTATCTTTGTGATGCTGAAATCCCTGATATCTTCCGGTGTGAGCTTTGAATCTTCATTGAGTACAACGAAAGCCCCTACTATCTCACCGTATTTCTCATCAGGGATGCCAATTACCTGGGCATCTTTAATTCCTTCGATGGTGTAAAGGAATTCCTCTATCTCTCTTGGGTAGATATTTTCTCCGCCACGGATGATCATATCCTTTATCCTTCCGGTAATGCGGTAGTAACCTTCCTCGTCAACGGTAGCGAGATCTCCGCTGTGCAGCCATCCATCCTTGTCGATGGCCTTCTCTGTCATCTCAGGCATCTTGTAGTAGCCTTTCATGACATTGTAACCACGACAGCATATCTCTCCCTGCTCATTCGGTCCTACTTTCTCGCCGGTCTCAGGGTCCACTATCTTTACCTCTATATGTTCCATTGATGTTCCTACCGTGCTCACACGGCGTTCGATGGGATCATCTGTACTTGTCTGGGTAAATACCGGAGAAGCTTCTGTGAGGCCATAAGCTATGGTAATGTCCTTGCAGTTCATTTCGTTGATAACTTTTTTCATGGCTTCTATCGGGCATGGGGACCCTGCCATGATGCCTGTTCTCAATGAGGACATGTCGAACATTTCGAACATCGGGTGTGAGAACTCTGCAATGAACATCGTGGGTACTCCATAAAGAGCAGTACATTTTTCTTTCTGTACAGCTGCAAGCACCAGAAGTGGGTCGAAGAGTTCTATCATTACAAGCGTTCCGCCGTGGGTGAGGGTTGCGAGAACTCCAAGTACTATTCCAAAACAATGGAACAATGGAACAGGAAGGCATAATCTGTCTTCCTCTGTGAACTTTTGCCTTTCTCCGATGTAATATCCGTTGTTAAGGATATTCTCGTGTGTCAGCATAACACCTTTCGGGAATCCTGTGGTTCCTGATGTGTATTGCATGTTGATGACATCTTTGCAGTTCAGTGTTCCCTTGA
>Ga0255365_10023_pt1 | contig 32045 bp, 26 predicted proteins | sample ANMaggSeSYBR01J3_FD_182089 | JGI IMG/M metagenome (GOLD analysis project Ga0255365, IMG submission 182089) | Sediment cell enrichment communities from methane seep in Santa Monica Basin, California, United Staets - ANME aggregate JGI... | ecosystem: Environmental > Aquatic > Marine > Cold seeps >... | reverse complement strand
CGGTATTTATCTTGCTGAATACTGCGACATAAAATGGAAACCAGTTTTTAATTTTATGCTCGACGTCCTTGCCGGGATTCCTTCGATACTGGTGGGCCTTTTCGGTTTCGCCGTTGCTGTCTTCCTTCACAAGCATCTGTCCGAGCATATCTACCCCTGTTTTCTTATTTCAAGTCTGGCTCTGGCCTGCCTTGTTCTTCCTTATATTATCCGGACAACAGAGCAATCCCTGGTTAATTTACCCTTTTTTATCAAGACTACGGGACTTGCGCTGGGCGCTTCCAGGCTGCAAAACATCTTATTCATATTGATTCCTTATAATCTTTCACGTATTATAAGCGGCATTATCCTGGCCATAGGGAGATGTGCGGAGGATACCGCAGTCATTATGCTGACAGGAGTGGTGGCCATGGCCGGGATTCCCAATTCTCTGCTTTCCCAGTATGAGGCGCTTCCTTTTTATATCTTCTACATCTCTTCGGACTATAATTCCCAGGAGGAGTTGATGAAAGGGTTTGGAGCCTGTATAATTTTGCTTTCAATCTGTGTTTTCCTGTTTGCCCTTTCGCATATACTAAAAAGGAGGGCGGCATTGCGATTTGCCACCCATACATAGATGATGGCGTTGCAGAAAGTCCCATCTACTGCGTTGCAGCGGTTTTTCAGAAACTCGGCATACTACATGTAAACCGGACAAGACAGAAAAAAAAAAGATTTTTATCACGAAAGCACGAAAGGACGAAAACACGAAAAAAATAAAATTATAATTTCGTGCTTTCCCTATTTCGTGTTTTCGTGATTGGATTTAATAATAGTCCGTTTTATCAAATGTTTAAAACTCAACACCTAAAACCTGATGAATTCGACTTTTTACGAATTCATCATAGATAATTTGCATCCATGAAAAATATAAAAATCAGGATAAATGGCCTTAATTTCTTTTATAAGAAAAAGCCGGTTTTAAAAGGGCTTAAGGGGGAAGTTGAGGAAAAGGCTATTACTACTATCATCGGTCCTTCCGGTGTGGGAAAGACAACATTGCTGATGGTAATAAACCGGCTTTATGAATCGATCCCGGATTGTAGAGTTGAGGGTAGGGTGGATATTAAATTAAACGACAGGTATATCGACGTTCATAAATTGCCTGTTACAACCCTTAGGAAAAAAGTGGGAATGGTTTTTCAGGTTCCTAACCCTCTGCCCATGAGTATCTTTAAAAATGTCGTTTTCCCGCTGAAATTATCTGGTGTCAAAGATAGAGAATATATTAAAGAGAAGGTTGAGCAGGCACTAAAAGATGCGTTTCTATGGGATGAAGTAAAGGACAGGTTAAACGATTTGGCGCTTGAGCTTTCAGGCGGGCAGCAGCAAAGGCTGTGTATTGCCAGGGCAATGATTATGCAGCCGGAAGTGCTTTTGCTTGATGAGCCTACATCATCTCTGGATATGGAGGCTGCTTTAAAGATTACCGAATTGCTGAAAAGTCTTAAGGAAAAATGTACCCTGATAGTCGTTTCCCATTATACGTCTCTTACAAGAAGAATTTCGGATAATGTTTTAACCTTAAAAGATGGATGTTTGGAGGAAACAGCTAATTCGAAGATAGAGGAAGGAGCGGGTGCGGTAAATTAGACCAAAAACATGGGATGTCGGTTAAGTATTAAATAAGGAAAATAACCATGACAGATAAAAAAGTACTTCGCCTCACGGAAACAGTTGCAGGTTCCGGTTGAGCTTCAAAACTGCCTCCAGGGGACCTGGACAGGGCGCTTTGCGGCATGGAATTTCCGACTGATCCGAATCTGATTATAGGACTGGATAGAGCAGACGATGCAGGTGTTTATAAGGTTACGGATGATATTGCCATCATTCAGACTGTGGATTTTTTCACCCCGATTGTAGATGATCCATACTGGTTTGGGCAGATTGCGGCGGCAAACGCCTTAAGTGATGTCTATGCCATGGGTGGTGTGCCAAAAACCGCCATGAATCTTGTGGCCTTTCCGCTTAAAGATATGGATATCTCTATTCTCCGTCAAATCATCCAAGGCGGGTTGGATAAGATGAAAGAAGCGGGTGTGGTCCTGGTGGGCGGACACAGTGTGGAAGACAAAGAACTGAAATACGGCTTGTCTGTTACCGGGTTCATTCATCCTGATCGTGTCCTTACCAAGAAAAACTTTAAGGCTGGAGATCGTCTTATTTTGACCAAGCCGCTGGGAACAGGCATTATCAACACAGCTATAAAGGGAGGGCTTGCTTCTGAAGAAATCATTGAGTTTGTTACCGGTCTTATGGCAACTCTTAATAGAGATGCGGCAGAGATAATGAACGATTATCCTGTACATGCGTGTACGGATATTACAGGTTTCGGTTTGCTCGGTCATTTAGCAGAGATGGTGGTCGATTCCAATTATGGGATCGAAATCTGGTCCGAAAAAATACCGGTTATTCCCAAGGCTTTAGAATATGCAGGTATAGGTTTGGTGCCGGCAGGAGCTTATAAGAATCGTGAATTTCGAGAATCGATGATCGATTTTGCCGCTTCAGTGGATCGCCTGATTCAAGACATTCTTTTTGATCCCCAGACATCCGGGGGCCTTTTGATTTGTTTGGAAAAAGAAAGAGCTGATGATCTGGTGAAAAGTTTAAGGGAAAAGGGGGTAAATGATGTGGCTGTTATAGGAGAGGTGTTGCCCAGTCAGGAGGGAAGGATAGTTGTAAGTTGAAAAAAATCAAAAAGTAAAGAATCCACGCTCGAAGGACGTGGCATAGATTTACCCCTCGAAGGAGCCTAAAAGCATTGCGATTAATGCAGAGTACAACCTAGGGACATACCCGCCAAGCGAAAATACTATGAACGTTGAACATCGAACGTCCAACGTCGAATTTTGAATAAGGTATTCTACCAATTTATAAATAGGCAGAGCGAAGCGATTTCATATTTTCTTTTTCCATATAAGAAACGTGCAAAGCCGGATTTATCGGCTATTCTGGTTTTTTATCGTCTAATTCCGTCTTGTCGGAGATTTGAGCCGGCGATAATTCCGGCTGATAGATAAAATACCCGGAATATACTTTGCCGATTTCCAGTTCGGTTATTATCGTAGCCCTTTCCTTCATACTTCTTGGGGCACGGGTGATAAGGGTCATCCCGCCACTTAAAAAAAGAAGAAAAGCTGTTAAGAGATAGACCGATTCATAACTACCTGTTGCAGCAACAACCATCTGCGAAACTCTTGGAAAAATAAAACCGCCTATACCCCAGGCGGAGAAGACCAGACCATAGTTCATGCCGAAATTTCTTAAACCAAAGTAGTCTTTTGTAGTTGATGGAAATAAGGAAAGATTGGTTCCATAATTAAACCCTATCAGTGTGGTGGCGGCGAGTAGCGAATATGTCTGGCTTTCTCCTATGAAAAGCAAAGACAGTATCATTATCCCCTGGAAGCTCATCATGATCAGAATCGTTCGTGGCCGACCGATTCTGTCTGAAAGGATTCCTGCAAAGACACGCCCGCTTGCGTTTCCGATTGCCAGAAGGGCAACAACTATCCAGGCCAGATCTCCCAAACTTTTTTTGGCCATACCGGCAACCCCCCCGATGATAATAAGACCGGCACCTGACCCGACGAAAAACATGAACCACAGCTTATAAAAAGCCTTTGTTTTCAATATATCAGAAGGTGAAAAATCTTCAGTTTTTACCGGTGGTTTTTTTTGCTTATTTGTTTTTACGGCGGTTTCTTTTGGTTTATAGCCTTGAGGGGGATTTTCTAAAACAAGGGCAAGGCCACAGACTATGATAAGAAACGCAAAACCAAAAATCATCATGGCCTGACTGAGACCAAAAATGGCTATCAGAAAATTTGAAAGCGGTGCAATATAAACCGAAGCCAGACCGAAACCGGCAACAACGATGCCTGCGATCATACCGGTTTTGGAGGCGGGAAACCATTTAATGGCAGGAGGTGTTGCAGATGCATAGCCAAAACCAAGGCCCATGCCGGTTAATATGCCGAAACCAAGAATCCAGTTTGCAAGAATGGTTGACTGGGAGATCACCAAAAGCCCGGAGCCTGTTAAAAGACCGCCGAAAATAGCAGTGAGTTTAGGACTGACCTTATCCTGCAGACGACCGGCGGCAATCATTGCAAAAGTAAACATCAGGCAGCAAACTGCAAAAGGATCGTTAAGGGATGCCATATCCCAATTAAAACGGCCGTCACCTGCAAGTATGGATTCTTTGATTTCCTGTTTGAAAATACTCCATGTATAAAGTATTCCAAGTGCGAGGTTAATGCCTAACCCTGCCATTGTCACTCGCCAGCCCTTGTTTTTTATTTCATCCATGAGCCTTATCTCCCTTATTCCTTCATGTTTTTAAGAGGATTGCATTTAAAATAGCAATAGAGCAAGATTAATTGATTAGAACCGGTTATGGTGAATAGCGCTTTTTCAGAAATTAAGCAGATGGTCTCTCAATACTTGGGGTTCGCGCAAAAATAACTTCACATTTTCGCATCTCATCTTCAGGCCATCTTCGGCAGATCCTCAATAGCGAACTCCTCGAAATAGCTCGCTATTCCTGTGGGTTCCCTCATTCGGATCGACCAAAGCTGGCCTAAATCTGAGCGCGAAAACTGCGAATTTATTTTGGCGCGAACCCTTATATTTGATTAACTCGTAAAACTATATAAATAAGAAGTCATCATCCTTTATTGGAAAGCAACCTTTATGCCAAAAATTAATTAACGTGGAAAATGTATTAAGCAGATGAAATATCAGAATATATTGATTTAACATAATAAACTATTGACCGGTACATGGGTGTGTCTGTGTCAATATTCTTTACATGTTGTAAAAATTGATAAATTTTTAGCAAACTCAAGGTTGATAAGGATACCATGTGCCGTCTTCTTGAAATGAGTCCATATGTCCTGCACAAAAAAACGGGATATTAATCTTTATATTAAGGGAAGAATCGGTCAAAACTGTCAAAAAAGGATAGATCGGTTTGCTTGATTTATCTTTTAACGAATCCGATCTTGAAGAAGTTGAAAAAGATGGGTCAGCTAATAGGTAAAACACTTATGCGGACGGTGTAATTGAATCCCTTTTCCTGTCTGGTGAAATGGTAGGTTTCAGCCCGCCGGCAAAAGCGTTTAAAATGAGTCACTGCAAGATAATCAGTGGTTTAACAAAGAAAGATAGTGGTGAAGTCGTGTTTGGTCCGATTGTTATTACAGCCAGGCATATAATACATTAATGCTTATAGATAAGCCTATTGGTATTTTTAATAAAAAAAACGGAATATTTCAAACAGGTTTTTTAAAGCGATGAATAATTTATTTACAGATACCTTTTCCTTTTGCCCAGTTTATTCCATCGCAATCACCAAGGGTGCAGGCTTTTTGAAAATCTTTGCATGCACGAGATTTGTTTTTTAATTGATAAAAAACAAGCCCTCTATTAATGTAAGCAAATGTATAATTCCGATTGAGGCGGATGCACTGGTTATAATCCTTTAGCGCTTGCTGATATTTTTTTTGCTCATAATAGATATTCCCACGATTATTATAAGCCTTGACATGAGACGGGTTCAGGCTGATAGCCTTGTTGTAGTCATTTAATGCCTGTGGATATTGTTTTAAATCCCGGTAGGCATTACCACGGTTGCTGTAAACATTAGCAAATTTAGGATCTTTGGCGACAGCTTTATTTAGATATATTAATGCCTGTCTGGGGTTTGTGTATTTGCCGTTTTTCCATAAAGCGACTGCCTTTTTATGCGAGTCAATATTTGCTTGAGCAGATGTACCTTTTGTCTGAGGTCTTGCAATTTTTGGTTTCTTCCAGGGTTTAATTGTTTTGCCTTTCTGAAATGATCCTACATCAAAACCCTTCCCCTGAATCGTTGCAACCATCTTCATTATTTCTGCTGTTCCGATCAGAGGTGTCCCGACCATGAAAATAACAAAAATGATACTCCACAACGTCATAAGCTTGGTCATTTGAAGTTCCCTGTGTTTTAGCCATCCCCAGATAAATGTATAAAGGCCGCATAGAAATCCCAAGATACCCTTTAAAGCTCCTTCTGTTTTAAATAGCTTTATCAGGACAATGAAAAATATAACAATTGAAGTAATTTGAAGAATTGCAAACACCGCAGCGTATATCATAAAGGTAGTAGTCATGGTTATCCCCTTTAGAATTAAAAATAACAAATAAATTTTAGTCTATAATGAACCTAACCAGTACAAGCCCGAAAAGAAAAAAATATTTTTACGAAAGCACGGAAACACGAAAAAGATAAAATTATAATTTCGTGCTTTCCCTGTTTCGTGTTTTAGTAATTGGTTTTATTTTTACCATTAAAAACAACAAATTTACAAATAAGGTGTTAAAAGACGAAAAATCCAGTAAATAATAGTTCCAAATAAAATATATGCTGCAAATGCTGTATGCTTTTCAATTGCAGCAATTTGAAGCACGGCTTTACGGTGAAGGTTTTCCGGTAATATGCTTACGATTCCCATTAGTACGAATGCGAACAGGAAAACCGGTGCGAAGGCATGGGTGTGAATAGCACTTTGCAGATCTCCCTTAATTAACAAAGCCATTGCGGTACTTAATCCACAGCCAGGGCAGGGTATTCCAAGTGTTGAATGAATCGGGCATTGCCATCCCCGCAGTCCGGCAGAAATCAATACTACCTGAAGTGTTGCAGCGCACAATAAAATTAGAGCGATCCTGCGCTTTTGGAGCAGGGGGGCAAAAAAAGGCTTATAATCCCGCCATGGCGGGATAGACTTCCTTGATATTGGAATCAATTGAATATTTTGAAACAGCCTCATTTTAATAACATTTAGAAGTCGGAAGGTCAAGGCAAAGATTTTAAATAAGAAGGAAAAAAGCAAATATTTTCATTGCTTTTGCTAATTTTCAACAAAAGATTTTATAATTTTATCATGGTTCTTAGTTAATTTATTAAATTTAACACCGATTCCATTTTGGCCAATCCATGCGACTATACATGTTAAGGTGATAGGCTTCGGGTGGTTGGGCAACGAAAAGGCAACTTTAATCTTTTCTCCGACGGGAAGTGGTTCACCAGTTTCTATAAAGACTCCAACAGGGCTGATATCAAGAATATGACCTTTGAAAGAACTGTTTTGAAAAGAAAAATCAATACTGATCAGGCATGCTTTACGGGTATACCCACGCATAGAAACCTCATTTTCGTCTAAACTGACAGTTCTCACAGGCATTTCATCTACAGGCAATTTTTCAAGCTCTTCAAGCAAAATATGTTGCTGATAATCCGACATATCTATTATTAACTTAAACAAATGATTTGTAATGTTATTTTTAAGCAATTGCTTTAAGAGGATTAGTTGTTGGTCTTCGGACAGACCATTAACTATCTTGAACAAACGTGAGATAAGATTGTTTTTACCCAATTGCTCATTTGAAGCAATCATTTAGCAACTCCTTGTTGTAGCTTGATGAATTCGACTTTTTACGACGCCATCAACATTGAATTATAAGCCCATGGACTGTGAACCTGAGTAGTTAAGATTTATTTAAGAAGAATGACTACTCTGCTACCTTCTATGTTAATCACCGAAAGCTTTTTTCCCTGAAAAGACTTTCCGTGAACAGCCTCGCTAAAAGAATCTGCATTCCCTTTATATAAAACGGTAAGATTGAGCCGTCCATTTCCAAAGCTGCGCTTAATAATAGAAACAACATTAGAAACATTTCCCAGAGTCTGTCTGATAGCCTTTTGCGTTTTGAAATTTTCAACCTGCTTGATAGTCACATCAAGTGGTATGCCATTGTTTATAGCATTCTGAAAGGCGGAGATAATAACTTCAAAGAACTCCTCGTCCATCAACTTTTTTCCAGCTTTTTCTGCCGCAAGGTCACGGGCTGTTTTTTCTGAAATATGGGCGGCTGCGCTACGTGTTGATTTTGATGCAATGATTTTTCCATTAGAGCAATTTACAGCTTTGGCTGTGATGCCGGCCTGGCCTGACACCATGCCTGATTCCTTTAAAAGGGCGTTACTCCCAAGGCTTTTAGTAACCTTTCCAACCAGTATAAACTCCGCTCCGTTTGATACACCTATTTTAGCTGCTGCGGCTGGATCACCATCTGCTGCACGCCTGATTAGTTGATCATTCTTTTTCATCAGTGCGGCAACAGTCGCTGGATCAACCAGATCGAACCCTTTTTGAGTCAAATAGTCGATAATCGCACTTTCTGCATTTTTACCGTTTTTTTCCCTTATAACGACCATAATACGAGGCTTATCCATCGATTCCAGGAGAATTTTCAATGCTGCAAGATCAGCCTTAATGCTTGCAAGGGAAACCACGGCCTGTATTTTTACATAGAATGTATTGTCTGATTTTTTCTCCTGATGTAAAATGTCATATTTTTTTACTGAGCCCACTGTCCTGGTAAGGATAACATCTTTCATGAGCTCAAAATTTTTTATTTCAGTCTGGGAATAAAGAATTGTGCCGATACCGATTTCAACAGCTTCCCGTTTTGCTTTAAGAAGAGCGTCCTTTTTAGATATACCAAAACCGTCTGATTCAACAATAATATCCCCATCGGGTGTTCCTGCGCAAAGAGGCATAGAAAACAGGCCCATAAGAAGCACCGGTAAAAAAACCGCAACTTTAAATTTCATTGTTGTCTCCCTGTTGCTTAGGGTTTGCTCAAAAATAAATTTACATTTTCTTAGTATCGAAGCGCCCGCATGGCATGACGCGAGGAGGACAAACAGCAGGCCATTTAACGGTCGAGCAACTCATCCATGTGGGATGGCGGCTCATTAATATGTGAAGTTATTTCTAAGCGAGTACTTGTTCATGGATTTGAAAATTTATCTGGTGGGCGGTACTGGGTTTGAACCAGTGACTTCCACCGTGTGAAGGTGGCACTCTCCCGCTGAGTTAACCGCCCTTTATTATATTTGATCTACCCGAAGTTTTAATTCTTTGCCGACTTTGAAAAATGGAAGTTTTTTTGAAGGAACATCGATTTTTACACCGGTTTTCGGATTTCGGCCAACATATGGTTTATATTCATTAACTGTGAAACTGCCAAAACCCCTGATTTCAACACGTTCATTGGTTGCAAGGGTTTGAATTATAGTGCCAAAAAACTCATTGATAATTTTTTCAGATTCATTTTTTGTAAGTGTTGTTTCATTCTTTATCGCATTAATCAAATCAGATCTGTTCATAAAGACTCCTTAAGTAAAAACTTCTAAAATCGTTTCCTTTATCGGCCATTTATATAATGGCTTTTATTATACATACATGGTTTTAAACTTTCAAGTATTATTTCCTTTGTCTTGGTATGTGCTTTTTGTATCATTGAAAAAACCTCCATCAGTTTTATCCGTTGCAGAATTTCCCAGCTCTTCAATTTCTTTGGGTGTCGGAAGGTCTTTTAGATCTTTTAAGTCAAAGATTTCCAGAAAGCGTTTAGTCGTTGCATAGATCAATGGGCGACCAGGAAGTTCCTTGCGTCCCAAGACCCTGATGAACTTTCGCTTTAGCAATACGCGAAGGATTCCACCGCAATCGACACCTCGCAGATTTTCTATGTCACTACGGATTATCGGTTGTTTATAGGCTATGATTGCAAGTGTTTCAAGAGAAGCACTGCTAAGACGAGGAGGATTTGGTTGTATGAAACGTTTGATCCAGCTTGTATATTCTGACCGGGTGCGGATCTGGAAACCACCGGCAACCTCATTTAAGTAAAAACCGCCTTTGCGGGTTTCATACTCATCAGAAAGCTCTTTTAAAGCGTTTTTGATGTCACTTGCTCCGGCGGTATTAAGAATTTTTTTCAGGCGCTCAACAGAAAGAGGTTCCTGCGCAACAAAGAGCAGGCTTTCAATGATATATTTTAGATTTTCCATTATATATAAAATAGTCTGATAATGCCGGTTTGGACATGCTGGGCCATCTTAACCAGGTTAAGTTTGACCATTTCAAGTATTGCAAGAAAGGTCACTATTATATCACTTTTATCAGCCTTTAAAGAAAATAATTCATTAAAAGTGACTGAATCTTGTTTTTCAAAAATATCAACGATCTCGGCAATTCTGTCCTTTACGGAAATGCTGTCAGCAGTTAGATCTACCAGGTGATCTGAAGATATGTTTTTAAGAATTTTTTGAAAAGCATCAATAAGCTCAAACAGACCGATTTTTATCATATCTTCACCCTGGCCGATCAAAAAATCTTCATCATCATGCCCCTTGGTAAAAGTGTCTTTTCCAAGCAGTGTTCTTTCTGCAAGGTCATCGGCAGCGGATTTGAGCTGGAGATATTCCATAAGGGGCCTGGTGATTTCCTGCATGGGATCTTCCTGGTCTTCATCATCTTCAGTAGCAGGGAGCAGCATTTTTGATTTTACCTGTGTCAAGGTTGCTGCCATGACCACAAAATCACCGGCAAGTTCGATATTCATGGATTTAAGCCATTGAATATAATCAAGGTATTGTTTTGTTATCAAAGCGATGGGGATGTCATAAATGTCCACCTCATTTTTATTAATCAAATGGACAAGAAGATCCATAGGACCTTCAAAGATGTCTGTAATCCGGACTCTGTAAATATCGTCTGACATTTATTTGTTAATGCTCCGATAGAAATAAATTGATAAGAGGAATTAGCTGTTAGAAACCTTTGAAAAGTGGTTTTTTTTTATCTCGCAACACGAAACTCGTACCTCGCAACAGTATCTTTCAACGCAAAAATAACATCCTGTTTGAGATAGACAATAAATTGTCGATATGGCTTGAATAAGTGCCTATATCTTTACAGCAGCTCTGACCTCTTCCATTGTTTGTCGCGCAACTTTTCGCGCTTTCTGTATTCCGTCTTTGATTATTTCATCCACGAGTTCGGGTCGGGATAAATAGTATTCTCTTTTTTCACAAACCGGTTCAAGTGCTTTGATAAGGTTTTGAGCCATAATTTTCTTGCACTTTACACAGCCAATGTCAGCAAACCGGCACTCTTTATCTATCTGATCAATGGTTTCTTTTTCGGTATATATTTTATGGAAATCAAAAACATTGCAAACATCCGGATTTCCCGGATCATTTTTTCTTGCGCGCTGTGGATCTGTGATCATGCCGGAAACTTTATCAGCAATAACATCTGGGTTATCGGATAAGTATATGGCATTATCATAACTTTTGCTCATTTTTCTCCGGTCTGTGCCGAGTACCTTTGGAGTTTGGGTTAAAACGGCTTCAGGCTCGGGAAATACATCACCGTATAAATAGTTGAACCTTCTGGCAATTTCCCTTGTAATTTCAACATGAGGAACCTGGTCGATGCCAACAGGGACACCAAAGGGTTTATACATGATGATATCAGCAGCCTGAAGAACAGGGTATCCAAGAAACCCGAATGTAGATAGATCTTTGTTGGATAGTTGTACAATCTGATCTTTATAGGTCGGGTTACGTTCCAGCCAGGGAACAGGGGTTATCATGGAAAGGATTAGAAAAAGCTCTGCATGTTCTTTGACGTGCGACTGGATAAAGAGTGTACTTTTTTCCGGGGAAAGATCTACACTGAGCCAGTCTATTATCATATCGCGTATATACTGCGAGATCGAACCTGTTTTTTCGTAGTCGCTTGTTAGTGCATGCCAGTCAGCAATAAAGAAAAAACAGTCATATTCTTTCTGCATTTTCACCCAGTTTATAAGAGCGCCATGCCAGTTACCCAAGTGAAGGGGACCGGTTGGGCGCATTCCGCTTAAAATTCGTTTTTTGTCTATCATATAAATTTCCTGTTATATCAAAATGGAACTTTCTATTTAGCACCCCAATGGCATTTCCTGCGGGCACCATCGGTGATATTTTTTACAAATTCATCAAATATAATATATTCGTAAAAAGTCAAAAACTACTTTTTACGCATATACCTGCGAACAAAAGCAAGTTCATCACTTTTGGTTTTAAGTTTGCCGTTTAATTTTGCTTCTAAAACAGCCTGGAGAATTTCACGAAAAACAGGTCCGGGCTCTATTTCCATTTTTTTTAAATCCTTGCCTGAAATTACAGTATGCACATATCTGAGACGTGTAAAGTAATTCGAAATGGATCGCTTTACAATTTCCTTTTTTGTTGCCGCCATCATATAAAGTAAAAGTTCTGTCTTAAAACCTAAAAGTTTATTATAAAGTACGCTGTTTTTAACCGGCAGATTTCTTTCAAGCCAGAAAAAGCATCTGTCGGCCTCAAAGCGTTCGACACAAAAAATTCTTCGATAGCGCGGAGCAAGTTCAAAGTGCATACATATTTCATTAGTCATTTTTTTATCGCCGCTTCGGATGAGTGCCAAAAAATAAACGGCCCACTTCATATATGATTCCTCTAGAAAAAGCAAATCATGCCATGATAATACTTTTTTAACCGAATTAAACAGAGAAATAAGGTCATTATCCAGGGTAATTGAAAGATGCAGTACACTTAACAGGTTATAATCATTGAGCCTTATTATTGTAGGGGTCGGGTTTTCTTCTTCCAGGATCTGGCGCAATTCTGCGAATACTCTCCTTCCGCTGAGCCGTTTGAAAAAATCCATTTTTACAGCATTTTCAATCAGTCCTGAAGTGAGTTTTCCTATGGAAAAACCAAAGCGCTGTTCAAATCTTATGGCTCGAAAGACGCGGGTTGGATCTTCAACAAAACTTAAATTGTGCAAGATACGTATAGTTTTTTCCTTAATATCCTTTTGAGCTGTAAAAAAGTCGATTAATATGCCGAATCTGTCAGGGCTGAGTTGTATTGCCAGAGTGTTAACGGTGAAATCCCTGCGGAAAAGATCGAGTTTTATGGAACTCATTTCAACTGTAGGCAATGCAGCGGGAAACTTATAATATTCCATCCTGGCGGAAGCCACATCTATTTTAAAGCCATCCGGAAATATTATTACAGCAGTGCCAAACTTCTTATATGAGTGAATACGAGCTCCTGCTAATGATGCATATTTTTTAGCAAATGCAATGCCATCTCCTTCTATGACAATATCGATATCTTCATTGATTCTGTAAAGAAAAAGGTCACGAACAAATCCTCCAACAACATATGCGCGATATCCTTTTTCATCAGCTACTTTGCCCAGGGTTTTTAATATGTCAATGAGACGCTTTGAAAGCCGTTCTTTCATAAACTTTACGATATTTCTGGTTCTGGCGCGAACAGGTTCGGTGAGGGGGTCGGGCGAACTTTCAGGTGTGTGCTTTGAATCTTTAACCAGGATATTTAAAAGGTCGGTGCGTGTAATAACACCAGTGATGGCACCATTATCTATGACAGGCAGAAGGCGTTGCTTGTTTTCGATTATCTTTTCCTGAATTTCTGTAAGATCCGCACCTGAGTTAACAAAAGCAAGATCCGTTGTCATATATTCTTTTACCTGGACGAGATCCAATTTATGGTAAAGTGCTTTCTCAACAACCTGGCGTGATATATAACCTGCGAGTCTTTCCATGCTGTCGGGTTCTTCCGGCTTTTCAGTGACCAACAGCGCATTTATATTATAGCGTGTAAGCATATTGCCGGCGTCCTTGCAGGAAATATCGCTTCTTATGGAGATTGGCGGGGATGACATTAAGTCTATGGCCAGCCGATTTGATCTGATTTTTTTATAAAGAATTTCAACCAGTTTATGCTCAACCTGGGTCAATGTCATTCCCTTAACAGTTGCAGCAGCAGCGAAGGTATGGCCTCCGCCGCCAAGTGGTGCAATAATTTCGCCGGCATCGATTTCCGAAATCCTGCTTCGTGCAACGACATAAATTTTATTTTCCATACGTGCAATGGCAAAAATGGCATCAACCGGTTCCATTTTTGCCATTTTATGTACAAGAACGGCAAAATCGGGCAAATAATTGTCCAATGATACACTGGTAACGATGATTTCAAAACCGTGGATACTATAGCGGACAGCAGTCTGAATCATGTCGTTTAAAAGTCCGACCTGCTGCGTGCTTATCTCTCTGGAAATCAGATCTGACACTATATTCAAGTTCGCACCTTTTGAGAGAAGAAAGGCAGCGGCTTTAAAATCATCTTCGGTAGTTGATGGAAATGTAAAACTTCCGGTGTCTTCATATATGCCAAGACACATTATTGTAGCTTCATCCGCATAAAAATAAATTCCTTTTTTTTCAAGAATTTTTGTATGAATGGTGACAGTGGCACCTGTTAACCTGTTGAGCTCGATGCTTCCTTTAATATCATTTGGAGTGGATGGATGATGGTCATAAATATGTATATCTAAATCCTGTTGTTCGAGGAGTAAAGATAGCTTCCCGATGCGGTTTGGCAGCCTCGTGTCTACCAGTACCAGCCTTTTAACACTTGAAAAGTTGATATCTTTAATATTCGCCATGTTAAAAAGATATACCATTGACTCGACAAAGAAATTCCTTAAGTTTTTTTCCTGGGAACCCGGAAATACAACAAGGGAATCAGGATAGAGCTTCTGAGCTGCAAGCATGGATGCTATTGCATCAAAGTCAGCGTTGATATGGCTTGTTATTATAGTTAACTTTTTAGTTGCCACGTGAAAGCCCTGTTAAAGATGAAAAACCGAGTAAGTTAAAAATCTTAACATATGCATAGATACAAAGCTTTTTCAAGCTATAGATCAAGTCATTAAAATTATTTAATAGCAGGTATTAAAAGAATTAATAGAATGAGGATAATGGTAATACTGTCAGTCATATTTATATTGTTTCGAGACCTTTGAAAAATACTCCTTTTTACTCAATTTCTATGCCTGACTGTGAGTTGGGTGCACAGGCAGTCTTGAACTTGAATAGATAAACGCAGATTTCGAAATTGAGAATTTTTCAAAGGTCTCGTTTCTATAGCTTTTTACAGCAAATAATGATAGTATGGCACGGAATTTGTACCTAAACATAAATTGCTAAAAAGATTTATCCAGTTTTGGAATAAACTGTGCAAAGCTATTGTTGTTTAAATAAGATTGTGATATTATATTTAATCTGCTATTGGGTTAGTATAATTGAGTGCTTAATAGAAAAATTTAAGTCATAGCGAGGGAGTTTTAAAAAAGTAACCTTTGTAAAAATTACCATTTTTCAAAGGTCTCTAAATGTAAAAGGGGGTTGATTATGCCGGTTTTTCTTTGGGCAGGAAAGAATAAAAAAGGTGACATTCAGAAAGGTGAGATGGAAGCTTCAACAGAAGAAGCTGTACTTGCCAACCTGAAAAGAATGAAAATTGAGCCGACGAAAATCAAAAAGAAACCCAAAGACCTTTTTGAAAATGTTGCCTTTCTTCAGCCAAAGGTAAAAACCAGCGATATAATACTTTTTGCAAGGCAATTTTCTACGATGATCGATGCGGGACTTCCCATTATACAATGCCTTGACATCCTTTATTCCCAGCAGGAGAATGCAACTTTTAAAAAGATGCTTAGAAGTATAAAAGATGATGTGGAAAGCGGCGCAACCCTTGCTGAAGCGCTGAAAAAATTTCCCAATGAGTTTGACGACCTTTTCGTAAACATGATTGCAGCAGGTGAAGCCGGAGGTATCCTTGATACTATTTTAAGAAGACTTTCCGCATACATGGAAAAAACTGCGAGGCTAAAGTCAAAAGTAAAAGGCGCTATGACCTATCCTATTGTAACCCTTATTATCGCAGGTGCTGTACTGGCTGTCATTTTGATTTTCGTTATACCTGTATTTGAGGAGATGTTTGCGGATATGGGAGGACAGTTACCTGCTTTTACCCAGATGGTCGTTAAAGTAAGTGATTTTACAAAAAAGAATGTAATATATATCGTTGTCGGTTTGATACTTTTTATCTTTGCTTTTAAGAAGTTTCACAGCACTGAAAAGGGAAGGGCACTTATCGATAAAAATATTCTTAGATTGCCGGTATTTGGGGATTTAATTCGAAAAGTTGCAGTTTCTAAATTTACTCGCACAATGGGTACGATGCTTTCCAGTGGTGTTGCTATTTTAGAAGCGCTGGAAATTGTTGCAAAGACTGCAGGTAACAAGACCATTGAGACAGCTGTTTACACTGTTCGTGCCGATATTGCAGAAGGACGAACCATGGCCGACCCGCTTATCGAAAGCGGAGTCTTTCCGTCAATGGTGTGCCAGATGATTGCAGTTGGTGAATCGACCGGTGCGCTTGATGCAATGCTGGAAAAGATTGCGGAATTCTATGACGAAGAAGTTGACCAGGCTGTTGAAAACCTTACTGCATTAATAGAACCGTTTATGCTGGTTTTCCTGGGCATAACTATCGGGGGACTTGTTATAGCTATGTATCTTCCGGTATTTAAAATGGCAAGTAACCTGTAAAAGGTATAAAAATAAATTTAACGGTCTCGTAAAAAGTCTCCCGCTTCAGTTCAGCGGGACGTTGTGCTGCATTTCGTAATCATTCAACGTACGAAAAGTACGCCTCATGATTACAAAATTTGAACGCCTTTAATTTGAACTTTTTACGAAACCGTCTAAATCAGACTTTTTACGAGTTCATCAAATTTGTTTGATGTTTTATAATTATTAATCTTTTTTTACCGCCAAACTTGGATTTCATTTTAGCATTTGATGAAAAGCTCAATTATAGAACCTGAAAGTGATTTATTATATAAGCTTAAATGGCTTATGTTTGCTCGTGTTCTTTTTACCACACTTCTTTTAAGTTCAACGATTATCCTTCAACTCAATCAAAAGATTCCTCCGCTGGCCAAGTCTCTTCTTGTTCTTTACGGAATTATTATCGGGATATTTTTACTCTCAGTTCAATATACGTTGATATTCAACCGAGTTAAACAAGTTATTAAGTTTACCTACATCCAAATTTGTATAGATACTTTTATCGTGACCTTGATAATCTTTGTAACCGGAAGTTTTTCAAGTATTTTTTCTTTCCTGTATCTTGTCGTAATTATCTATACAAGTATGCTTCTTTTCAGAAAAGGAAGCATGATTATGGCTGCTCTTTGCTGCCTGCAGTATGGAATTATGATCGATCTGGAATATTACGGTGTTTTGAAACCTTTTATGGTGCAAGAGAGTATGATTTCGACAGGTTATGCCTGGAGCCATGTGATCTATAAGATAATGATTATCATGGTAGCATGTTTTGCCGTTGCTTTTCTAAGCAGTTTGCTGGCGGAGCAGGCAAGGAAGTCAAAAAAAGAGCTGTCAGCCTTGGAACAGCACGTAAAGCGGGTTGAAAAAATGGCAGCTATAGGCGAAATGGGAGCCGGTCTTGCGCATGAAATAAAGAATCCCCTTGCCTCTCTGGCAGGTTCAATTCAGCTTCTCAAAAATGATATTAATAGTAATCCTGATCAGGATAAGCTGATGCAGATTATTCTTCGTGAAGCAGATCGTTTAAGTACTCTTGTGAGCAATTTTCTACTGTTTGCAAAGCCTCCGGCCAGTCGGCTTGAATCAATAGAGTTAGATAAAGTACTGATTGAAACAATTGAGCTGTTTGAAAAAGATAATACATGCACGGGAAGAATCTCAATAAACAAACAGATTAGCTCCGGCATCCGGATTGAAATGGATCCGGTACATTTGCGCCAGGTCCTTTGGAATCTTTTAATAAATGCGGCAGAGGCAATTGAAGGCAGTGGCTCTATCGATGTAAAACTGTATTCTGAAAAGAATAAATATGCATGTATCGAAATAACTGATAACGGTAGCGGAATGTCGGATGAGATAATGAAGTCGATTTTTGATCCTTTTTTTACAACAAAAAAAAGCGGGACAGGTCTTGGGCTTTCCATCGTTCACAGTATACTTGAGTCATACGATAGCAGGCTTGACGTTGAGAGCAGGGAAAACTCCGGAACAACCTTTACATTAAAGTTAGAGCATATCAACATTCCAACTTAGTCTTGACACCTCCCGGTAAATAGGTTAGCAATTTCCACTTATTCTATTTAATATCTCGTTCAACCCGTTGAAACAATAAGTATTTACATATTAGCAGGTATAAAATGACTATGGAAAAACAAGGAAGTATCATTACAAATAGGAGAAAGAAGCTCCAAGATCTGAAGGAAAAAAATGTTGACCTGTTTCCCAATGATTTTATAGCGTTGCATACTGTAAGGGATATTCAAAATGCAATAAAAGATTCACCGGAAGATTCAAAAGATCAAATTACGGAAAATAAACCGATTTTCGTTGTGGCAGGCCGTATGATGGCCATAAACAAGTTTGGGAAAACAACTTTTATCCGTTTTAAAGACCGAACCGGACAGCTCCAGGCATATGTAAGAAAAGATCAAATTGGCGATATTACCTATGACATTTTCAAACAGCTTGATATCGGAGATTTTATTGGTTTAAGCGGAGGAATGTTTAAAACAAAAACAGGTGAATGGACTATACTGGTCAAAAAATTAAAACTTATCAGCAAGGCGACAAGACCACTTCCTGAGAAATTTCACGGCTTGAAAGATCCTGAAAAACGGTATCGCCAGCGTTACCTTGATTTAATAGTAAACCCGGATGTACGGGAAATATTTATAAAACGAAGCGAAATTATTCATAAGATACGCACCTTTTTTCTAAAACGGGATTTTCTTGAAGTGGAAACTCCGATGATGCAGCCAATTCCCGGAGGTGCGGAGGCCGCGCCTTTTAGGACATATCATAATGCCCTGGGGATGGATCTTTTTTTGCGTATTGCTCCTGAGCTTTATTTAAAGCGCCTGGTTGTGGGAGGGTTTGAAAGGGTTTTTGAGATTAATAGAAATTTTAGAAATGAAGGGGTTTCAACACAGCATAATCCTGAATTTACAATGATTGAATTCTATCAGGCATATGCTACATATGAAGATTTGATGGATTTAACTCAGGAGATGTTTTCTTTCGTGGCCAGGGAGGTGATCGGGTCTGCCTTAATTGAATACCAGGGAAACAGTATAGATTTGGGAGGCAAATGGAAAAGGCTTGACCTGCTGGATTCGCTGGAGCTGATTGGCGGAATAGATTCAAGCCTGCTTAATGACAGGGAAGGTCTTTTAAAGTTTGCCTCGTCAAAAGGAATTAAAATCAAAAAAACCGGGCGTCTCGGTAAGGTTATTACAAAGCTTTTTGATGTTCTTGTGGAGCCAAAGCTAATCCAGCCCACTTTTATTACAGGATATCCGGTAGAAGTTTCTCCGCTCTCAAGGCGAAATGACAAAGATTCTGCGATAACGGATCGTTTTGAGCTTTTCATTGCAGGGCGTGAAATTGCAAATGGATTTTCTGAACTCAACGACCCTGCTGATCAGAAAGAGCGTTTTCTTCAGCAGGTTGCAAACCTGAATGAGGGAGATGAAGAGGCACATCGTATGGATGATGATTACATAGAAGCCCTGGAGTACGGTATGCCTCCAACAGCAGGCGAAGGAATAGGCATTGACAGGCTTGTCATGCTTCTTGCTGATGCAGCTTCCATTCGTGAAGTTATTCTTTTTCCACACATGAAACCAAGAGGGGAAAAATAAAGGTGGCTGACATATGTCTTTTGAATATTTTATAGGCAGACGTTATCTCAAGGCGAAGCGGAAACAGGCTTTCATTTCTTTAATTACATTTCTTTCTACAGCAGGAATTGCGGTTGGGGTAATGGCTCTTATTGTGGTAATAGCCGTCATGTCCGGGTTTGAAGCTGATCTTAAGTCCCGAATTCTCGGAGGACAGGCGCATATAGTATTAATGCGCCACGGCGGTCCATTTACTGAATACCGCAAAATTCTTAAAGATGTGGAAAAGATCGACGGAGTTAAATCAGCCACACCTGTAATTTATACCCAGGTCATGCTTCGCGCATCCTCCAGGGTGTCAGGTGCTGTCTTAAGAGGGATAGATCCGGAATCTGCAGGGCGAGTGATAAAAACGCTCGATAAAGTTTCTTTGCATAATCCAAAGGCCGGCATGGGTGAAAGTACGGATAATAATGTGCCGGGAATTGTTCTAGGCAAAGAGCTTGCCAATAATCTGGGTGTGAGCAAGGGTGATACAATTTATCTGATATCGCCTCGTGGAATGATTTCTCCTATAGGACATCTTCCTGCCATGAAGCGGTTTAAGCTGACCGGATTTTTTGAATCCGGAATGTATGATTATGACGGGTCTTTTGCTTACATAAATATCGATCAGGCGCAAAAAATTCTGCGTATGGGTAATTCCGTAACAGGTATCGAAATACGTGTAGATAATATGTACAAGGCAAGGGAGATTGCACAAAAGATCGTTTCAAACCTGGGATTTCCCTTTTGGGCAAGGGACTGGATGCAGATGAACCAAAATCTGTTTACCGCATTAAAGCTGGAAAAAACGGTAATGTTTATTATTTTAACATTAATAGTTCTTGTTGCTGCTTTTAATATTGCGAGTACACTTATCATGATGGTCATGGAAAAGACACGGGATATTGCCATATTAAAAACCATGGGAGCCACGAATAAAAGCATCAAAAAAATATTTGTGTTTAAAGGAATGGTTATTGGCACTGTTGGCACGATCCTTGGTGTAATTTTCGGGTTTGTGCTGTGTACTATTCTCAAGCATTATAAGATTGCAGAACTTACCGGAGATATTTATTATTTTACGACGAAACTTCCAGTAAGGCTTGAGTTTTTTGATGTTTTTATCATTGTATCCGCTGCCCTGGTGATCTGTTTTTTCGCTACTATCTATCCGGCACGGCAGGCTTCCAGACTCGATCCTGTTGAGGCAATTCGTTATGGCTAGAACTGAAAATAAATAGTAAACGCTTACAAGACGTAGATTGTGCATCCTTTTATTCCGAACGGGCGTGAAGGGGTACAATATTTACCCGTAAAGGCCAGAGGCATTTGCTTTGGATAATTTAGTATCTGTTAGAGAGTTATATAAGAGTTTCAACAGCAGTAAGGCACGCCTGGATATCCTGAAAGGAGTCAATTTTGATTTAAAGACGGGTGAAACACTTTCTGTTGTCGGCCCATCCGGGATCGGAAAATCTACGTTTCTCCACATACTCGGTACACTTGACAGGCCGGACAACGGAAAAATATTGTACCGGGGGGATGATGTTTTTCTTTTTAACAACGAAAAGCTCGCAAAATTTAGAAATGAATTTATAGGGTTTGTTTTCCAGTTTCATCATCTTCTTCCTGAATTTTCCGCTCTTGAAAATACAATGATGCCGGCACTTATTAAGGGTAATTCCAAAAACAGTGCAAGAGAGGCGGCAGAAGAAATACTTGTCAGGGTGGGACTTAAAGACAGGTTGTCTCACAGGGTTGGAAAACTTTCAGGAGGCGAACAGCAGCGAGTTGCCCTGGCCAGAGCCCTGGTTCTTAAGCCTGTAATTCTTCTGGCTGATGAACCAACAGGGAATCTAGATAAAAAAAACAGTCAGCAGGTTCATGATCTTATTTTGGAGTTAAATAAGGAATTGCATATGACACTGGTCGTTGTAACCCATAATTTAGAACTCGCGTCCTATATGTCCCGATGTGTTACAGTTGTTGATGGTTTGCTGGTTGAAACAAGTTCCCAGTTATAGAGGCTTTATATGTTCAAACGCTTTAGCCTGATTATCTTAATATTCATATGTTTTTTTTCCAGTTCATTATTTGCGAAAAAGCCGGTTACAGTAGTTATACTCCCTTTTGAAATACACAGCAGTGATGATTATTCAAATCTGCAAACCGGAATTCCGGAGGTGTTGAAAAAACATCTAAAGCAAGATGGTGTGACCGTACTTTATGTGGATAAACAAAAGGGTTTATCACCAGAGAATACGACTAAAGGTGAAAACCAAATTCGCAATCTTGGTATGGAAAGCGGCGCTGATTATATAATCTGGGGGAGTATGACCTGGATAGGAAAACAGTTTAGCTTGGATATAAAAATGATGGAAATTCTAGGAGGGGGACTTCCGATTGTGTTTTCAAAAGGGGGTCAAGGTATAGAGAATCTTTCCCCTGCAGTAAAAAAACTTGCCGGTGACATGAGCCTTAAGCTTTTTAAACGTGAAGTCATCATAAAAATAATTATTAAGGGCAACAAGCGTATTGAAACTGACGCCATAAAAAGAGTTATTGTTGCTGCACCAGGTGATTTTATTATACATAAAAATCTTTCCAATGATCTTAAAGCAGTATATTCAATGGGCTATTTTGAGGATGTTCGAATCGAAGCTGAGAGTACAGCCAAAGGAAAAATTATTTTTTTTAAGGTAAAAGAAAAACCAACGATCCGTAAAATAATAATAAAAGGTAACTCAAGCAGGTTTGATGATGAAAAAATAAAGGAGAACCTGAATATTAAAACAGGTTCAATTTTGAACATATTTAAAGTTCAGAAAAATGTTAAGCGGATCGAAGAACTTTATAAAGAAAAAAATTATCATAATGTTAAAGTTGATTATAAAACTGTTGAGCTTAAAAACAATCAGGCGGATTTAACATTTATAATCGAAGAAGGTGAAAAAGTTAGGATTAAAACAATTAAATTTATTGGAAATAAAGCTTACACCGAAAAAGAATTGAAAAAAATATTCAAATCATCGGAAAAAGGTTTCTTTTCCTGGCTGACGTCATCCGGTGATCTAAAAAGGGAAGATTTGAATGAAGATGCTGCAATGCTTGAAGCTTTTTATCAAAACAATGGCTATATACAGGCAAAAATAGGGGAACCGAAGGTTGAATTTAAGGAAAACCATATAGAGATCACCATTAAAATAAAGGAAGGAGTACAATTTAAAGTAGGGAAAGTATATATAAAAGGCGACCTTGTAATGGCCAAAGAAAAAATTATGGAGAAAATAAAAATTTCAAATCAAGAATTTTTCAGCCGCAGGATTGTTCAAAACGATGTGATTCTCCTTAAAGATATTTATTCAGATGAGGGTTATGCATATGCAGAGATATTTCCACGTACTGAAAAAGATTTTGATAAGCTGGTTGTTAACATTACATTTGATATAAAAAAAGGTAAACAGGTTTATTTTGAAGAAATTATTATTAGTGGTAATACAAAAACCAGGGACAAGGTGATCCGCAGACAGCTTGATGTATATGAACAGGAACTTTTCAGCGGCGCCAGATTAAAACGTAGCGTGAGAAACCTTTATAGACTTGATTACTTCCAGGATATTAAGGTAAATACGATGAAAGGAAGTTCAGACGACAAGATGGTGTTAAAACTAGATGTCGCTGAAAAACCTACCGGCAGTTTTAGTTTCGGAGGCGGGTACAGCAGCACCGAAAAACTGTTTGCCACGGGCTCCATATCTCAAAAAAACCTTTTTGGACGCGGGCATATACTTGATCTGCAGGGACAGTGGGGTGATGTTACAAAAAAGTACTCTTTAGGTTTTACAGAACCATGGCTGTTCGACATACCATTGTCAGCAGGTATCAAGATTTACGACTGGGAATACGAATACGATGCATATGATAAGAAGAGCAGGGGCGGCACATTCAAGCTCGGTTATCCTGTATTTAATTATACAAGAGGTTATATTTCTTTTTTTATATGACAAGGCGAATATAGAAATTATTGAAGAAGAAGAGACGCCTCAATCTATCATAGATCTTGTGGAAGATGTAGGGGCTGAGGATATTATTACTAAAAGTATCACTGCCGAACTGAGGTACGATTCAAGAAACAGGGTTTTTAATCCTACAAATGGATCAGATCACAGCATAATAGTTGAATATGCAGGCTTTGATGGAGATATCGGCTTTACTAAGTATATCGCTAATACTGGGTGGTATATTCCACTGTTTAAAGATTTAGTGGGATTTGTTCATGCAAAGGGCGGATATGTTCGTGAAAGTTCTGAGGGGAAACTCCCGGATTATGAGCGGTTTTTTCTTGGCGGGATAAATTCATTGCGAGGTTTCGAATGGGAGGATCTGGCTCCTAAAGATGAGGATGGAAATGAGATCGGTGGTGATAAATTTGTGCAATTTAATATTGAATTGCAGATTCCCCTTTTTAAAGAAGCTGGAATAGTCGGGGTTGTTTTTTTTGATACAGGTGATGTTTATGATAATGATGAAGATATCGATTTGGGGGAATTAAGAGAGAGTGCCGGATTCGGATTCAGATGGTTTTCACCCGTAGGCCCTATTCGTCTCGAATACGGGTATATACTTGATCCGATAGTGGATCATGGCGAAGGAGGACAATGGGAGTTTACCATGGGTGGAGCATTTTAATCGGGCAGAAGCGGGATCTTCGACAAGGAGAGGGTGGCGGTTTTTTACTGTTTACGACGCCATCAAACTTAAGAGACAGAGACCTTTGAAAAATGGTAATTTTTTTTTCGAGTTTAAGGAAGGCAAAAATTTCAACCACAGGAATATATAGAATATTTCGAAGATTGAAATTTGAGCCCGACGCAGAAATCGGGCAGATAAGCGCAGACTTCGAAAAGTGCCGTTTTGCAAAGGTCTCATACAATTAATAAGAAATCTGGAGGGGTACTAACATGCGGTTTTTTAAAATAATATTTGCTGTGATATTTATTGCGACGTTTGTTTTTATATTTTCATCGAATGCTGCCGACGTCGCAAAGATTGGAGTTGTTGATTTTCAGAGAATTTTTAAAAACTCCAATGCCGGGAAGGCATTACAGGCTGAACTTAAAAGTCAATTTAATAAGATGCAGGCTGAACTTGAGAAAGTAAAATCTGAAATTGAAGAAATACAGAAAAGCATAGAACGCCAGGCCACAGTTATGAGCAAGGATGTTCGTGAAGAAAAAAAACGTGATCTTCAAATTAAAATATACGATTTTAAAAACCTGGAGAAAAAATATCGATCCGAATTAAGAAAAGATGAAAGAAAAAAGCTGATGAGCATACAAGAAAAAGCTCTCAAAATTGCACAGGAAATCGGGAAAAAGGAAGGCTATCTTATAATTATTGATAAGAGTGTTACAATATATACTCCCAAGACGCTGGACCTGACGGATAAAGTGATACAGGAGTATAATGCGGTATATAAAAAATAAGGGTAACTACTCACGTAGTCAGGCTGAAGCTGTTTAGACTGAAGGCTGAAGGTGTCATAAGAGCACGATTGCCGTACTTTGGCGGAATGTGATTCTTGCACCAAACATGGCTTCAAAATGCGCTTTTTCCTAACAGTCTTCAGTCTTCAGCCTATCCACCTGAGCAGTTACAAATATGGGAACCGTTCAAGGCTTGAAACTTGAAATTGGAAAGTAGAAATTTGGAAAAGATGACCCATGCTTCGCCTTTGGATACGCAGGGCAAGACCCAGGCACAACCGTGAACCGTGAACTGACAACTGTGAACAGTTACAAAGCATGAAGGCCAAATTTCCAATTTCTATTTTCTAATTTCAACGTTCTATGAACAGTTACAACAATTTAGTGGCAGGGTTTATATGGAGATATTGCTTTCTGAAATAGCAAAACTGGTTAATGGCAGGCTTGAAGGCGACCCGGAGAAAAAAATCTATGGTGTAGCCCCTTTTGAATATGCAACCGATGATGATATAACCTTTGTTGATAGTGCAAAGTTAGCTAAAAAAATCAGTGAAACAAAAGCAGGAGCTGTAATAGTTCCAATGGATATTGAAGCAGCTTCAAATAACATTGTGCAGGTAGAAAATCCAAGGGTTGCATTTGCAAAAGTTATGGATTTATTCTACCCGGCTTCAAAACCGAAATCTGGAATAAGTAACAGTGCTCATATAGGCGAGAATATAATTTGTGGAAAAGAAGTATTCATAGCTCCTTTTGCGGTGATTGGGAATAATGTCACCATCGGTGATGGTGTCGTCCTTCATTCCGGCGTTTCTATTGGTGATAATGTTAAAATCGGAAATAATACACTGATATATCCTAATGTAACAATACTTGAACGCTGCATAATCGGCAGCAGGGTTATTATTCATTCCGGTTCAGTAATTGGAAGTGATGGTTTTGGGTTTGCCCCTGACGGAGAAAAGTATTATAAGATTCCCCAGACAGGCATTGTTCAGATTGATGATGATGTAGAAATAGGTGCAGGAAATACTATTGACAGGGCTACTTTTGGTAAAACATGGATTTGCAGGGGTGTTAAGACAGACAACCTTGTCCAGATCGCTCACAACGTTACCGTGGGTGAAGATACGGTCATTGTTGCTCAAACCGGAATTGCCGGAAGCGCAACAATAGGCAGACACGTTGCAATATCTGGACAGGTTGCGATAGTAGGGCATATTACTGTAGGTGATAATGTGCAGATTGCCGGGAAAGCAGGAGTTGCAAAATCAGTTGCAAGTGGTGAAATCGTATCAGGCACACCGGCGATTCCCCATAGACTGTGGCTCAGAGTCCAAAGTGTTATTCCGAAACTTCCGGAACTGAAAAATAAAATTCGGACAATTGAAAAGCGTTTAAAGACAATAGAAGAAAAACAGGAGAAGGGAAATGGGTAAAGCTTTTGACATTCAGGCAATCATGGACTTTTTGCCTCATCGATATCCGTTTATACTTGTTGATAGAGTCCTTGAAATTGTACCTGGCGAGAAGATTGTTGCATTGAAAAACGTTACTATAAACGAGCCTTTTTTCCAGGGACATTTTCCGGGAACTCCCATAATGCCCGGAGTGCTTATCATAGAAGCCATGGCCCAGGCCGGTGGAGTTCTTTTCTCATCGGAGCAATTAAAAGAAAAACACGGTAGTCTGTTTTATTTCATGGGGATGGACAAGGTAAAGTTCAGGAAACCTGTCGTGCCCGGGGATCAGATTATCTTTGAAGTAAAAATTATCAGGCAGAGGCCAAAGGTGGTAAAGATGGCCGGAATTGCAACCGTTGATCAAAAGATTGTGGCTGAAGCAGAACTAATGGCCACCATTGGAGAAAAAACATGATACATCCAACTGCAATTATTGACCCAAACGCCGAGATAGGCTCTGATGTTGAAATCGGAGCGTATTCAGTTATCAATAAGAATGTTTCAATAGGGTCAAATACGAAAATTGGTCCCCATGTTGTTGTCGATCCATATGTTACGATAGGTCCGGATTGTATTATATTTCAGTATGCCGCAATAGGTGCTGTGCCGCAGTCACTGAAATTCAATGGCGAAGAAACCTATGTAAAGATCGGGCGAGGCTGCATCATACGTGAGTTTGTGACCATACATAGGGGTACCGGATATGGTGGAGGTATTACTGAAATTGATGAAGAGAGTTTTTTAATGGCTTATACCCATATAGCACATGACTGCAAAATAGGTCGAAAAGTTATTTTATCTAACAACGCATCACTAGCCGGACACATAACAATAGGTGATTATTCTACTATCGGAGCTCTTGTCGGAATTCATCAGTTTGTAAAGATCGGGGAACATGCATTTATTGGAGGGAAATCAGCCATTGTTAAAGATATTCCGCCATATGTTATTGCTGCAGGTGACCGGGCAAAACTGCACGGAATGAACAGTATCGGACTAAAACGGAGTGGTTTTTCCAAATCTACGTTGTCTGCATTAAAAAAAGTATATAGAATTATCTTTCGTATCGGATTGACATTAAATGAAGCTATAGAAAGGGTGTCCGCAGAAGTTGAGCAGATTCCTGAAGTTGTGAATTTTATAGATTTTATCAAGTCATCCGAAAGAGGAATTACCAGATAAAGCGGGTGCAACAGTTAACTGCGGAAAAAACATGATCCGGGCAAGCTGGAGATAAAATATTTTGTCACGAAATCACGAAAGAACGAAAACACGAAAAGTTTCTAATTTCGTGTTTTCCTCATTTCGTGTTTTCGTGATTGTTTTTTAATTATTATGACACCTATTATGGATAAAAGAATAGGATTAATTGCGGGGAGCGGCCAGTTCCCCATAATTTTTTTAAAAGAGGCAAAATCAAAGGGATTTTCTATTTATGCGATAGCATATCTGAATGAAGCAGATCAAGCTATACAGGATTATGTTGAAGCAATTGAATGGGTTCATCTTGGCCAGATCAAACGTCTCATAAAGTTTTTTAAGAAGAACAATGTCTGTGAAGCTGTTATGATGGGCGGTATAAAAAAGACCAGGATGTTTAAGGATGTAAAACCGGATATAAAAGCAATTTCGATTATTGCAGGCTTGAGACATACGCATGATGACGGAGTACTAAGTGCTTTTGCAAATGCACTTGAAAAAGAGGGTATCAATATAAAGGCTTCGACATTTCTACTTCCCGATCTTCTCGCGAAAGAAGGGTGTTGGACCAAACGAAAACCCAGCCGGTCGGAAAGGTCGGACATTAAACTGGGCTGGAGTCTTGCTAAAGAAATAGGGCGTCTTGATATAGGGCAATGTATCGTAGTCGGCGGCGGGTCAGTTCTGGCAGTAGAAGCAATTGACGGAACAGATGCAACTGTTCAAAGAGGTGGAGCGCTTGGCAAAGGAACAGCTGTAGTGGTTAAGGTTTGTAAACCGAACCAGGACTTTAGATTTGATGTGCCGGCTGTGGGCATGCAGACGATTATCACCATGCATGAAGCAGGAGCGCGGGTTCTTGCTATTGAAGCCGAAAAGGCTGTTGTTTTTGACAGGGAAGAAATGATAGACCTTGCGAATAAGCATGATATTTCCATTATAGCTGCTAAAAAATAAAAAATGAAAAAATCAAAAGAAAAGCTGCGTGTAGGTGTTGTCGGAACTGGTTATCTTGGCAAATTCCATGCTGAAAAATATGCTCAAATGGATGATGTTGATCTGGTGGGAATAGCTGACATCAACAAATCACAGGCTGAAAAGATAGCGAAAAAATATTCTGTAAAAGCATATACAAGCCATAAAGATATTTTAGACAAGGTGGATGCAGCGAGCATTGTTGTTCCCACACCGGTACATTTTCAAGTCAGTCGTGATTTTTTAAAACATGATGTGGATATTTTAATTGAAAAGCCTATGACAACTACAATCGAGGAGGCGGATGAACTGATTGGGTTTGCTGAATCAAAGGGTCTTATTATCCAGGTCGGGCATCTTGAACGATTTAATCCTGCAGTTATCGCCTTGCGGGATTATGTAAAAAAACCGATGTTTATCGAGTCTCACCGGTTGAGCACTTACAAAGAACGTGCTACGGACGTAAGTGTAGTGCTCGATTTAATGATTCATGATATAGATATAATATCCAACGTTGTTAAATCGGAAATAAAAAACATCCATTCTGCAGGAATTCCTGTTATCTCCGGACATGTTGACATTGCAAATGCACGCCTTGAGTTCGAAAACGGATGCGTTGCGAATGTAACGGCCAGCAGAATTTCAACCAGGGATGAAAGGAAAATCAGGCTGTTTCAAAGGGATGCGTATATCTCAGTCGATTTTGCCAACCGTGAAATTGCAGTTATAAAGCAAAGCAATAAAAGTAAAAGCAGCATTATACCTGGTATGGAAATGAACAATATTTGTTTCACAAAGGGGGATGCACTGGAAGCTGAACTGAAATCCTTTGTAAAAGCGGTAAAAAAGCGAGAAGCCCCTGAGGTTACAGGCAAGGTGGGGCGTGATGCACTAAAGATTGCATTGAGTATTATGCAGCAAATTCAAAAAAGAAACAGAAGTAGTTTTATTTAAGACAATGGGCTCATACCAAGAACAGAAATGCGTTATGATAATAGCCGGTGAAGCTTCCGGCGATCTTCACGGGTCAAAACTTGTCCGTGCCATGCGTGAAAAAAATAGTGATTTATTTTTTTGCGGAATAGGTGGCCAGGCTCTAAGGGGTGCAGGTGTAAAAATTATAGTTGATGCTTCCCAGCTCGCGGTTGTAGGGATAACTGAGGTTTTTTCCAAGATGATAGACCTCTTTCGAGGTATGTCGGTTGCAAAAAAGCTGCTTAAAAGCCTGAAACCTGATCTTCTTATAATAATTGATTTTCCCGATTTTAATCTTCATATTGCCGGAACAGCGAAAAAGCTTGGGATTCCTGTTTTATATTATATCACTCCACAGGTCTGGGCATGGAGGCCGGGCCGCGTTAAAAAAATTAGAAAGATTGTCGATCATGTAGCGGTTATTCTTCCCTTTGAAGAAAAATTTTTTAGAAAACATCAAATCCAGGCAACCTTTGTTGGCCATCCTCTGCTTGATACACATCTTCTTTTGGAAGAATCATCTATTGCGAAAAATGCCGAAGATATTCCGGTAATAGGGCTACTACCGGGTTCAAGGGACAGGGAAATCGCAAAGCTTCTTCCTGTAATGCTTCAGTCCGCAAGGATTATGCTTGAACGTGATAAAAAAATGAAATTTATCGTTTCAGCAGCCCCTTCTATCGAAAGAAAATTTGTCGAAACGATTGTTGAAGAACACAGAGGAGAATACGATTTTGAGCTTGTTTCAGATACTGTGGAAAATGTTTTAAAAAGATGCCGACTCGCTGTTGTTGCATCCGGGACAGTCACTCTGGAAGCAGCTATTTTCGGAATTCCGATGATAATCATATATAAAATGTCACCTGTTACGTATTGGCTTGGCAAAATGCTGGTTCGATCACGGGTTAAGAATTTCGGTCTTGTAAACCTTATTGCAGGCAGGGATATATCACCTGAGCTGCTGCAGGGTGAAGTTTCATCTAAAAAAATCGCAGATATGGCATTTGAAATGTTGAACGATGCTTCCGGCCTTGAGAAGACGAAAAATGAACTTTTAGGGATAAAAGATGTGCTGGGAGGACCGGGTGCATCAAAGCGTGTTGCCGATATTGCTTTAAATATGCTGGAAAAACCGAAACCAAATGAAAAAATTAAAAGACAGACATAAGCAATTAATCAGTATGGTTAAAGACAGCTGGCTTATCCTGTTTATAGCAATGGGGTGCATGCTTATCATGTCTGCAGGAACGTCTGCCGCTGCTTATTTAATAAAACCGGCATTAGATGAAGTGTTTATTAATAAAGACGCTCGGATGCTGAAGTTGATTCCGGCAGCTATTATCATTGTTTATTTTATCCGCAGTATCGCAATGTATGGCCAGGACTATTTGATGAGCTATGTTGGCCAGAACATCATCAGACGCCTTAGAAACGATCTTTATAACCATATTCAAGATCTACCACTTTCTTTTTTTCAGAAAGAGAAAACAGGTGTTTTGATGTCGCGTGTTACCAATGATGTAAATATAATTAAAAATATGGTTTCTGTCGCTGTTACGGGGTCACTTAGAGACTTTTTCACAGTAATCGGTCTTACCGCAGTCATTTTTTACCAGATCTGGCAGTTGGCACTCATTGCATTTATCGTTCTGCCTATTTCCTTCTATCCTATTGTAATATTTGGAAGAAAAGTCCGCAAAGTTAGTACCGGATGTCAGGAAGCAATGGCTGATATGAGCTCTTTTCTGCACGAAACTTTTGCAGGTAATAAAATTGTAAAAGCTTTCGGAATGGAGCCTTATGAAAAAAAGCGCTTTTTTGAAAAGACGCGCAAACTTTTAAGGCTTGAGATGAAGGAAGTCAGGGCTAAGGTGATATCTAGCCCCATCAATTTATTCTTAGGAGGTGTCGGGGTCGCCATAGTAATCTGGTATGGAGGCTCAAGAGTTATTGCAGGAGATTATACAACGGGAACTTTTATTTCCTTTCTTGCGGCTGTTCTTTTGCTGTATGCGCCGATTAAAAATATAAGCAAGCTTAACAATGCCATTCAACAGGGGCTTGCCGCTACTGACAGAGTTTTTGATATTATAGAAAAAACGTCGGATATTCCGGAGGTACAAAATCCTGTTATTATTAAACCAGGACCTCACAGTGTTAAATTTGAGAATGTATTTTTTAAATACGACAGCGAGATGGTTTTAAAAAATATTAATCTGGATGTAAAGCATGGTGAGATTCTGGCTCTGGTGGGAATAAGCGGAGGCGGAAAAACATCCCTTGTAAATCTTATACCGAGATTTTTTGACGTTTGTGATGGGACTATCCTTATCGACGGGACGGATATCCGGAAATAT
>Ga0255365_10016_pt2 | contig 32103 bp, 36 predicted proteins | sample ANMaggSeSYBR01J3_FD_182089 | JGI IMG/M metagenome (GOLD analysis project Ga0255365, IMG submission 182089) | Sediment cell enrichment communities from methane seep in Santa Monica Basin, California, United Staets - ANME aggregate JGI... | ecosystem: Environmental > Aquatic > Marine > Cold seeps >... | reverse complement strand
AAGGATGTCAAATGATGGTAAAATATCTTTGGGTAGGGGAGATATTGTAGACATCATGGGCAAGCTCAAGTTCGTTGTTGCAGATAACAAAGATCTTAGATTTGCACCATTTGTTGACATGTCCGAGCCGGGAACATATGAACTCAGGGGTACAATTGCTGAAAATGAAGGTCTTACTTGGACTCCTCTCAATTTCGAAGGTTTCTATTACAACATCGATGAGGGTATCGGTACTGAAGAACTTAATCTAACTTATACTGGCAGGACAATCGATAAAGGTGATCTTGTTTATAGTACCACTTCCAAGCCGGTAAGCTTTGAATATTCCGGCTGGGTTGAGTATGATGTTGTAGGTTTCATGGCAGAGAAGTACTTTGCAGGTTATCCCAAAGATGCATTTGGTAGTGGCAACAATGATGCTGCAAACCTTATGTCTCAAGGCCAGTAACACCCGCAGGAGGAGTTGTATCCGCTGGAGTTGATGTTGTTGCAGTGTCGGAAACTGCTGTTGGATTCTTGTTATTAGAAGTATCAACTGTATAGGTATCGATACTATGTGATGCACCAGAACTAAGGCCAGTAGCATTAAAGACCTGAGTACCTTTAGTGACATTTGTAGCAAAACTACCATCGATCCAAATCTCAACATGATCAAGATCTGAATCAACAGGATCAGTCCAACCCCAGAGAACCCAAGTATCTCCAACTGAAGTTTCATCAAGACCGGTAACAACGGCAGGAGGAGTTGTATCCGCTGGAGTTGATGTTGTTGCAGTGTCAGATTCACTCACATTGTTCCTGTTTCCGAAAGTATCAACAGTGTAAGTATCGATGTTATAGGAAGTAGCGGAACTAAGACCGGTAGCATTGTAAGATTGAATACCTATACTTACATTTGTAGCAAAACTACTATCTATCCAGATCTCAACATGGGAAAAATCTGAATCAATAGGATCGGTCCAACCCCATAGAACCCAAGTATCTCCAACTGATGTTTCATCGAGACCGGTAACACCGGCCGGTGCGGTGACGTTATCGGCCATCGCCACCCCACAACTCATTCCAAGAATGAGCAAGCTTATTAGCATAAATTTAAAATGTTTATTCATAGATAATTTCTCCAAATATTATATGATTATAAGTTATCAAATCTACCCATATGTACATAACCTTTTCGATTTATCGAAACCTCGAGCCCATCGCTCTTCATTATAGATATTAAAGTGTCGTCAGTAACTTCGCCTACAACATTTAAATAACAAACGGATTTGGCCCTGTCCAGCATTGATTGGGAAACAGTGAACAACAGCTCAAAATCTCCGCCGGTGTAGAGCCCGAGTTCAAGGGCATCATCATGACCGACAAGGGCTATAACCTCATCGTCAATAGGAAGAGCCTCCGCCATTATTTTAAAACCGACACCATTAGCCTCTGCCAGATCATATAATGACATGGCCAGACCATCGCTGGTATCCATCATGGAGGTAACACCGCCGGTACTGGCAAGGGCCTGTCCTTCTTTTATGCGTGGTACAGGTTCCAGTAGAGTATTCAGCAAATTATCGGTTACATCAAGTCCTTGCTGTAAGGCCAGCAGTGCAGCACCGGCTGAACCGACATTTCCGGTAACACAGACAAAGTCACCGGGTCTTGCACCACTTCTTCTCAAAAGATGTTCCTTTTTCACCCTACCAAGAGCAGTACCTGTGATGGTAAGTTCATCATGAAGGTCGATATCACCACCTATCACAGAAGTATCACAAAAGCTTGCACAGGCATCCATACCGCGTGCGATGTCCTCAGCAAATCCAAGTTCCATATCATCCGTGATACCAAGGGCGGAAAGGAAACCCACAGGAGTTGCACCCATGGAAGCCACATCACTCAAGTTCACAGCAGCAGCCATCCAGCCTATCTGCCAGGCACTCATGACCTCAGGAAAATCGGTTTTGCGATGCAACATATCGGTCGTAATCACCAGACAGTCCTCATCAGAGATATCTATAACAGCGCAATCATCTGAACCTGCACCCTCCATGATGCCAGAACTTTTCCCCGTAGAAAAAACAGAACACAGATGACCTATGAGCTCACGTTCGTTTATCCCTGATATCAGGTCGGACCTTTCCATAAGCTTATCCTATATTCTTAATATTTAGTAGTAATGTCTAAAAAGAGGATCATCTCCAGACCCTCCTCTTAACTAAAATAAGCATTACTCCCACAATACTTACAAATATCACGATTGGGATAGCAACTCCGATGAACACGATGATACCATTGACACTGCCTATGAAACCACGTACTGAATCGGACAAGGCATCACGCAGTCCCCATGAATGAGTAATATTACGAGGCTCACTCACATCGACATTGATGGTCGCAAGATCGATCCTGTCATTAAGATAATTGAGCCTGCCAGTCAGACTTTCTATCTCACCACGCACACGTCCGAGTTCCTTCTCAACTGAAAGGACCTCTTCCACGGTCGTGGACATCTCAAGGATCTCACCAAGACGAGTCTCCTGCATCTCCAGATTGGAAAGGCGTGCACTCACATCGATATATTCCTCAGTAACATCAGAAGCAGTTGTGCTTTCGGAGGTAACTTTACCAAGGTCACCTATAGTATCCAGCACCTTGTCAAGTTCAGACGAAGGAACGCGTATAGTGATATAACCATACATACCCTCATCATCCCCGTATCGGGTATAAACAGAAGAGGAAGACACATATCCATCTAACTCATCCGCGATATCGCTTATATCATCCAGCGCTTCAGGAGTGTCCTTTACCTCAATGGAAACAGAAGATGTAGTAATTACCTTACGTGTAATACTGCTTTGAGATGCTGCACCGTTGTCAGCCACCTTAAAAGATGAGCCATCATCAAAAGATGTTTCTTCAAGATCATACGACAACATATCAATTTCAGGAGAGAAAGCTTGTTGGTTGGAACTCTCATAGCCCGTACAACCTGCTGCTATGACCGAAAGAGATAGTAGAATAAAAAGGAATAGATGTGTTCGTTTCATGGATACATTCCCCCTGACTTCATAAACAAAGAGATATCCCGAACATATAAAGTTTTTACTTAAACTTCAGTTTGATTCGAAGTTAACCTTCTCATTACCCTTCTCTTTTGTACGTATCCACACATTATCGACAAATTCATGAGCACGCCCTGCAAGTTCCATCATCTCATCGCGTGAAAAAGGTACAATATCCCTCATTTTCTCATCCATTGCGTTTGCAGGTATTCCCTGCTGAATCACATAGGTAGCACCAGAAATGGACAGATATGGGGCTATCGAACTTGCGATCTTTGCAATATCATCCGGCTCACCTATGAAACCGCGTATCGCTGTGGTGCGAAGTTCATATTCCATACCTTTTTCAGTAATTATAGAGAGGCTTCTCCTGACCTTTCCCACAACATCGGCAGGATTAGGAACAACAGAATATTCACCATATCCGATAGCCTTTCCGTACATATCCTGATCGTCAAGGGGAGCTTTCACATCAATGAAGAACTTGTCCACAAAACCTAGATCCATCAATTCTTCCACGACATCAGGATAATAGCCATTCGTATGGATACCCACGAACAGCTTTTTTTTCTTTGCATAGGAAGCAAGATGCATGATTGCCTGCTTTTGAGCCAGTGGCTCCCCACCGGAAAAGACAACACTGCTTACAAAAATAAGAGAATTATCTATCTTTTTCTCAAGCTCCTTTACATCGACCATATCGGGAACTGTCAATATCTCATAGTTATGGCAGTAAGGACACCTGAAAGGGCAGCCACGTAAAAAAAGAACGACTGACGCTTTTCCATGCCAGTCAATGGTTGATATGGGGATTACCTCCCCAAAATTTACATCCATTTAATATCAAGCAACCTGAACTTCAGACCATATCGGCTGAATTGTAGCGTTTTCTGTCTTCCAGTTCCTGCTTCTTTGCAGCGTTCCAGCCACCTACTGCCTGAATATAACCGGTGACCCTTGAAAGCTGCTCGATGTTATCAGAACCACAGTTCTCACAGACATCTTTCAGGCCGGCCATCATATGGAAATCATCCATACAAACACTCATATCCTTAGTAAAGGCAAAATATCCTAGTTGAGTGTTCTTCGCAAGGTTCATGGCGAAATCTTTCAGACCCTTAGCATCCGGTGAACCTTCACCCATCCAGATATGCATGATATCTCCGCCGTCCACTATAGGGAAGAACACATGTTCGATGTTGATCCTGTCGACCAGTGAGACATCAGCTCCTGGTGGCACATGAGTACCATTGGTGTAATAGATGGGCAGGTCATGAGTATTATTTACACCCTCAATTGCTGCTTTTACATCACCCTTGACGACTGAGATAACCTTGTCCCTGAACTCTTCATGAAGCAGATCGGAAACAGAGAATCTCTGACCGGTAGTCTCGGCAGGTGTCCTTGCAAGAGCTATCTCCATACCAAATTTCTGGGAAAGTTCCTTGCCATATATATCCATCTCGGTCATTGCCCTGATAGCCAGCTTGAAAGCATCCCTGGATTCATGCATCTGTGAACCGGTGTGATATTGGACCATTTCATTGATACCGATAACACCAATGGTGAACACCAGTGAATCTATATCGACCGCGATCGCACCTTTCTTACCAGTAACAGGGTCCTTTGGCTGTTGGGTTGCGAATGGCATCCTGCCATTATCAATGATAGGTTTTAACCACTTGACCTTTGTCTGGAAAACTTCCATTGCCTCATCCATGAGATGTTTAAGGTGAGAGAATAATTTCTCATCATCGTTCTCTGCTAGATATGCAGCTCTTGGACAGTTCAGTGAAATTACCTGCCAGGATCCCATTGAGAAATGTTTTCCCTCATTGAAGTACATTTTCTCATCGAAATCTGAATCTGAATCTGCGTTTGCTGAGAACTGGTAAGCACAGCACTGGTAACAGGAGATGCCTTCTCCAGCACCACGGTATTCAGGAAGCTGATTATCAAAGTAGGGAGTACCATACTTTGCGGTCAGTTCGAATGTCATGGTGTAAAGTTCATCATAGGTTGGAAGTTCCGGATTTGCACGGTTGAACATCTCATCCTCTTCCATGAAATCCGGTTCAATGGATATCTCAGGTTTCGGGAAATTGAATGGTTTACCCCAGTAATCGCCCTCGAGCATGACGTTCATCATTGCCTTGAAACCAAGCCTAACCTCACGTTCGTAGTCACCATAGACACGCTTTTCAGTACCATTGGTGCCATCCCATACGCGACCTCTGTAAACCACAGGTTTGTCCCTCCACATCTTTGGGACGCCCGGAGATAGCTGTACCGATGAGAACACAAGTTGTCCGCCACGGGCAACCATCATCTGTGTCATCTCATAGATGAACATCTGCATTAGCTGTTCGATCTCCTTGTAGGGTTTGCCCTCGAAGAACGGAGCGCAAAAGGTCAGGAAATTGTAGAATCCCTGTCCGCCAGCGAAATTGGTCTGGGCACTTCCCAGAGCCTTGACAGCGTGCAACATTGCGACCTCGGCCTTCATTGCCGGACCTGCAACACTTGCCTTTGCACCTGATCCATCAGGCATCAGACCATAGTAGAAGAAATACCTCAGGTCCCAATCCTGACAGAAAGCACGGGTACCAAAGTACTCAAGATCATGAATGTGAAGATCACCATTAAGATGAAGATCGGCTATCTTTGGAGGCAGCAATAGTAGATATTGCTCTTTGGAGATCTTGTCAGCTTTCTTTTTATGGGCGGTTTCCGCATTTTCCTGAAGGTTGGCGTTCTCATTGGCCTCAAAGCCTGAACCCTGGTCGATCTCACATGCATCGAAAACAGGTGAACCTACCCTTGTAGAGACATTACGCCATTCAAGGTGACCACGTTCAAGCAGGATCATGTTCACAAGTTCCCTGATAAGAGGACCAGAGAGGAACTTGATGTTCATGCCACGAATACGCTTTTCCGTTTCCTTTGCGATATCATGTGCCTCATCTTTTGAAATTGAAGAAATGTTATGATACCATTCACTAAGAGTGGTCTCTTTTAATAGTTGATTGACCACGATGTTGCGATCCCAGTTCACCATATGGCCATCAGTGGTACGAACCTTTGGCATGGTCGAAATGAAATGACCGTCAAGTGTCTGCTGCAAAGACTGTGGCTCGGTAAGTGGCATCATTGTAGCCTCTAATGACCCTTTATCCTGTGCAGATCCCACTGCACCGTTCTCAAATCCCTTATCGGGATCAACTATAGCTTTTGTATCCGATTGCACATGACCACATCCCTTATAATATACTCTTCAGTGATCCAAGATCGACCCCATCACTGTTGAATAGCTCTTCATACGTAAGGAAGTCATCATCTATCTGTAATACCGGAGCCGTTACAGTGAAAACACCGTTTAAGCGTAGTTCTGTAAGGGACTCAGGAGTTGACATGTCCGCTTCAGTAAAAGCCACATTGTTGGACTTCAATACATTTTTCAATTGAACGCATTTCGGGCATGTTTCCGTTGTATAAATTATAATATCAGACATTGATCTTCCTTCCATTAGATTTTGATACGTAAGCGAGAGACCTTTCGCACCCATCCCTCCATGAAGAGATAAGATGATAAACGCCTTCAATAGCCCGCATATAATGCGGAAAAGGTCCCTACTTGAGCAAATTAGCATTATGGACCTCTCACTTAATAATGCTTTTTGCCCCCATGATTGGATACTAATACATCATGCCTGGTAACAAAGATGGTAATGAAAGCATGGAGAACTTATCATTATAATGAGACAAACGAATTATTGATTACCATGTTTGTTACCACATGCAATATCGAATAGATAACCATATTTGTTAAAGAGAAGTACACAACCTACATAACAGAACTAACATAAGAGAACATCCCTTTGCCAAAAGATGTATATCATAAATTCCACAATAGCAGTTAATCCATATCGAGGTGAAGACAATAAAAGAACAGTTACCATCAAGCTGCAAGCCTTTAGATGAGCTCCTGGGAGGCGGTTTCGAATCAGGGGTCGTTACTCAGATATTCGGAGAAGCAGGTAGCGGAAAGACCAATATTTGTCTGCAACTTGCCATCGAATGTGTTAAGAAAGGGAAAAAAGCAATATTCATCGATACCGAAGGCCTCTCTGCAGATCGATTCAAACAGATAGCCGGCGAGAACGCAAGAAAGATCGCTCAAGACATAATCATTTTTGAGCCCCATAGCTTTGAAGAACAGTATTCTGCGGTCAGGGAAACCGAGAAGATAAGCACAGAGAACGTTGGGGTCATCATTGTTGACTCTGCAACAGCATATTATAGGTTAGAACTTGATGATGAGGATTCAAGCATAAGGACCAGAAGAGAGCTCTCAAATCAGATAGGATTCCTCCACAATCTCGCACGAAAACGCGACATAGTGGTGGTCATAACCAATCAGGTCTATTCAGATATCAAATCAAATTCATTAAAACCAATAGGCGGCAGTAGTCTTGAGCATATGTCGAAAACAATAATTCAGCTTGAGAAGACCGGAACGGGAAGCCGCAGAGCAAAGATATGGAAACATCGCTCCCGCCCGGAAGGAACCACCTGCGAATTCACCATAACCGCAGATGGGGTCAGATAATATTCTCACAATCTGGCAATGGTGATATATCCGGTATGCCCGACCCTGGATGTTGAAGGACGTGTGCCACGATCTGAAAAGGACATTGCACGTTCGATACATTCTATCGTCCTCACCTCTAAGAAATCAGTCTCAGCTATTGCTTTTCTGATCAGTGCAGTCTGTTCGAGGAATGGGGAATACGTGACAAGGAAGCCACCTGGATTCAGTATAGAAGGAATATAAGGCACAATTGTCGCTGAATCGATGGTATCAAGCGTCACAATATCGAACTTCTCATCGAGTTCCTTAACTTCATCGACGATATTACCGCATCGCACTTCCACATTATCGAGACCTGCACGGCGTATATTTTCACGAGCAACCTCCGCGAAATCATCCCTTACCTCAAAACTGAGCACCCTTTTTGCAATAGAGCCCAGATACATGGCAAGAATACCGGAGCCTGTGCCAGCATCAAGTACAGTATCGTTCTTATTGAGACCGGTATAGCCCAATATCATACCAATATCCTTGGGCATGATAGGAGTTCCAGTACGTTTTGCATGCCTGAAGAAGTCCGGCATCCTTGGAAGCTGTATGACAAAGGTCTGCCCCATATGAGACACTACCGTGTCCCCTTCTTTCTTTTCCAGCAACTCTGACATTTCTATCATGCCAAAATCCGAGTGGAACTTCTCATCAGATACCGATGTGATAAATTCTCTGATCTTACCCTTATGGCTGGTCTTTAACATCACTATCTCGCCTAATTTCATTTTTTCGCACCTGATATTCTCTTTTCCCGATCGCTCTGAAATCTTGCCAATGGCATTGTAACGATATCACGGGGAATGGAATGTTTGTTCATTGTAAGATCGGAAGTGATTATTTTATAATCACGTTGATAGGGATCAACAAGATCTGACGCATATTGCACACCTGCATCTGTCAGCACATATTCATACCGCTGCCTGAACCTGCCATCCTTCTCAAAATAACGCAGGTCCTCATCCACGATCCCCATAGCTACCAGCAACTGAATGTCCTCATAGACCTTGTTGCTGTAAAGGAAACCATATCTTGTGTGGAACTCATAGTCGAACAGGTATTTTAACCTGATGTCCTCTGTGAAAAATGCAACCTTCTTGTACAACCAGGTGATGTTCCTTATACGCGGGATAGAGACAAAGCCATCGTGGACTTCCTCGAACATTTCATGAATAGCATAAAGAAGAAGGATCAAGCCCTCTATGGGAAGGTACTGCTCCTCCCTGATGAAATGAAGCAGTTTCGGCGAGAGGTCATCCACAATATCATGCATTACCACCTGGGCAGAAGAGAGTTCCGAGGTAATGGCAACATCGGGATGAGTGAAAACGGTCAATGACATCTGCCGGGATATCGCACGGACCAGACCATTTGCCAGAGCAGACTCATCGTAGAAGAAATTCTCGCTCCCGCCAACCATCACCCTGGCACTTTTAGGGACCCCTGTTGCGATGCTCAGATCGACAAGCACATCCCCCAACCTCTTTTCCAGCTCCTTTTCGAACATCCTTGTAGCCTTGCCACTGCGTGCAATGGTCGAAAGTGCCATCCTTGTACCCGGAGATAGCGACTTCTGATTGGAACGGGCAACCGGAACATAGATCTGCCCATCACGAATATCCTGCAACAGACCCCTTGCCACCTCACCCCCCTTCGCATTGATGAAATTCAGCAGATCTGCATCATTATAGGTAGTAAAGAAATCCGCGACCATATTTCCAACGGCCTCATCCCCAAATTGCTCCTTTTGTTGTTTAAGGGTCATCTCCAGCGCATAAAGAAGCATTACCCTGACAGCCTGAGTACGTGGATGATGAATGATAGCAGTATAATGGTGAGAACGTGCGATAAGCATCGATTCCGCAGCTGCCAGGGTAAGTTCCTCATCAAAACTACCCGAGCCAGGAGAACCGAACACTACATTATCATTCACAATGCACAGACTTTGCATTATCTGATCGACATCAATAAGCCCGAGGGATACCCCTGTATGGTAAGAATCGCGAAGTAAAAAATCGATACGATCAGCGTCTATATCCCCTGACATCAACTGAGAAAGATAGGGCTTTTCAATGGATAGATCACCCGTAGCGATCTTCGACACCTCATTGAAGAACTCAAAGGGATCATACCCCAATTCATCACGAACATATCTCGCAATTACATTGTCCTCAGGAATTACCTCTGATATGATATATTTTGTAAAAGCTTCATGATCAACAAAACAATTCTCACACATCTTTGGCTGTATCGCAGGATCCCTTTTCAATACACTTTCCACAGCATGTGAAAAAGCGGAATGACCCACATCGTGAAGAAGGCCTACAAGCCTTAGTTTCATAATATCTTCATTGTCGAGTCCTACCGATCTGCCCAGAAGAGATGCCGTATGCATCGTTCCAAGACTATGTTCAAAACGGGAGTGGTTCGCACCCGGAAATACCACATCGGCAAGACCAAGCTGCTGAATGCCACGAAGTCTTTGAAGTTGAGGCGTACCGATAAGAAGCTGTTCCAATTCAGAGAGGATGATGGTCTTATGAACTGGATCGTGAACTACCAGAGGTTTTGTCATCAGACATAGTAGGTCAGCTGAGATATATAAATGAAATGTGGTAAGGAACAAAAGAAATCCGAGCGAATACCCAAGGAGCATTCAGAACAAACGTTCAAGCTTGAATACTTTTTTATTCGGAAACTTCGTTAAGGTCTTGAGTGATCCACATGAGAACAATAGACTGGAACGATGAATCCAAAAGTGTCGTGATGATCGATCAGACACTCCTGCCAGTAGAACTTAATGTCATTGAATGTAAGAACCTTGCATCCCTTTGTGAAGCCATAAGGTCCCTTCGGGTAAGAGGTGCTCCGGCACTTGCTGCCGCAGGAGGGTTTGGAATGGCACTTGCAGTCACACTTAGCAGTGCAGACACAATGGAAAAGTTGCTCAATGACCTGAAAGTCGCTGCATCCACCCTTATAGCCACACGCCCGACAGCAGTGAATCTTGCATGGGCCGTGAACAGGGTGTTAAAGGCTACAGAAGATTCCTATGATCTTGAAAGCATCAAGGACATCGTTGTCTTCGAAGCGCTAAGGATAGCAGACGAAGATGTGGAGATAAACAAGGCAATAGGAAAGTATGGACAGAAGTTGCTTGATGACGGCGACACTGTGATGACACACTGTAATGCAGGAAGACTGGCTTGTGTTGATTGGGGAACTGCCCTGGGAGTGATTCGCTCAGCAGTCGAAAAGGGGAAGGAGATAAATGTCATCGCCTGTGAGACAAGACCCCTGAACCAGGGCGGCCGTATCACCACATGGGAACTTATGCAGGATAACATTCCGGTAAAGCTGATAACCGATTCCATGTCAGGCCATGTAATGAGACAGGGAATGGTCGATAAGATGATAGTGGGTGCCGACAGGATAACACAGGACGTTGTTTTCAATAAGATAGGGACCTATACCCATTCGATCGTAGCAAGGGAACATGAGATACCTTTCTATGTTGCAGCACCGGTCTCGACCTTTGATCCCAATGGCTGGGAGGATACCGTGACAATAGAACAGAGAGATGCGGACGAGTTACGATATATTGGTAATGTCCAGATAGCACCTAAGAATGTGGATGTTTATAATCCGGCCTTTGATGCAACACCCATGGAGAACATCACAGCACTTATTACTGAAAAGGGCATATTTGAACCACCTGTTCTTATTGATGAGATATTGATGTAACAGGCACAAAGCTTAAAAATTTAAAGAACTAATTGAGGAACTATGGCACAAAAGAAGAAATCAAGTGGAAGTGGATTGATGTCATCTGCAGGTCTTATGACGTACTATGATGCGGATAAAAGAGCTGTTCACGTACAACCAAGGACCGTCTTCATCTTTGGCGCAATATGCGGCATCGTTATCCTTGCACTTAGCGCAGGTTTTGGCCTCTGGCCCTAACCTGATAAGATCTTTTTTTGAATTCGTTTTTTTTCATAATTACTGATTAGCTCTTTTCAGATAGAGAGTTGAGACTATGGTATTTAAAAGAGCATAAATAATTTATAAATAATTTAAAGATTAAAAAAGGCAGTGCACCTGATCCGAGGATCAGCCACCACGTGCTTCCTTGATGGCCTTTGCAATCTTTCTTGCGACCATGGTCTTAGCTTCATTGTTATCCACAAGGATACGACCGCTTGATTCCCACCATGTACGGGGATACTTTTTATCAGCTTCCACTTCAGGGTTCAGGTTCAATTTCTCAGCTGCTGCTGTCAATTCCCTGAGTAGCGGAGCTTCAAGAGAGCTCTTTCTGGAGATTATCCTGCCACCTTTCCGTGATCGGGACTTGTCCAGGTTTGCAGGCCAAATGACCAGTTTGCCTTTTTCACGCATCATCATGCTGCATAGATTAGAACTCATATAATTTAAACTTGGTCAAGTGAGATGTCTCAAAAATATAAAATAGATTCAGCGACCATACTAGTAAAATATTTGAAAAGGAGATACAAAATGGGTTTTTTTGGAACGAACGGAGTAAGAGGGATCGCTAACGAATATATCACACCACAGCTTGCGATAGATGTCGCAAAGAGCCTTGGGACATATATGGGTTCAAAGGGTACAGTCGTCGTCGGGAGAGATACACGCAAATCAGGAGACATGCTGAAATCGGCTGCTATCGCCGGTGCGTTGTCCACAGGTGTTACTGTAATTGATATCGGAATAGCACCGATACCGGCCATCCAGTATTATGTAAGGGAACATGCCGATGCAGGTATTGGCGTCACTGCATCACACAATCCAAGAGAGTACAACGGAATTAAACTGGTTGCCGGAGACGGAAGCGAGTTCTCAAGAGAAGGAGAGAAAGAGGTCGAAAAGATCTACATGTCAAAGGATTTCGCAGCAGCCAGCTGGGAAAGAACGGGCGACCTCTTCAAAGATACGAACGCAAATGAACAATATATCAATGCCATCATCAATTCCGTGGATGCGGAAAGCATACGTGAAAAGCGCTTCAAGGTAGTGGTAGATACCGGTTGCGGTGCCGGCTCTTTGACGTTGCCTTTCCTGCTCCAGAAACTTGGATGTGAGGTAATGGCACTCAATGCCCAGATAGACGGAACTTTCCCATGGCGTAATCCTGAACCCACCGAAGATGTCCTTACCGAACTTTCCGATATTGTAAAAAGCAGGGATGCGGATATGGGTGTTGCTCAGGATGGAGATGCGGACAGGGCAGTGTTCTTTGACGAGAACGGGAATTTCATCGATGAAGAGGTCCTTTTGGCGATGGTGGCCAAGTACATCCTCGAAGACAAGAAAGGAGACCTCGTCACGCCTGTCAGCTCATCACAGCGCATGCTGGATGTGGCAGAGGAAGCAGGAGTGAAACTTCACTGGACGGCTGTCGGTTCCATCAATGTCGCAAGAAAGATGATGGAAACTGGTGCAGTGTTCGGAGGAGAGGGTAATGGCGGACTTATTTTCCCGGAACACCAGTATTGTCGCGATGGTGCCATGGCATGTGCAAAACTTCTTGAGATAATGGCATCCGGCAGGAAGCTCTCACATCTTGCAGAGAACGTACCGACATACTTCAACTCAAAGACAAAGGTTCATTGCAGTGATCTCGACACCACCATGGAGAAGATAAAGGAAAGCGTGGTCGGAGGAGAACTGGAAGTGGACACGACCGATGGTGTAAAGATATGGCACAACGACGGCTGGGTCCTCATACGCCCTTCCGGAACAGAACCTATCATAAGGATATTTGCAGAAGCAAAGACACTGGACAGAGCTGAGACCCTTATGGAAGAAGGTATAGAGCTGACAGACAATTGCATGCAGAAATGAGATCAGGCTTTGCCACGTGATTCGCCACAGATAATACCTGTGGCGATCATGTGTGCCACCCTGAGAGGTTCCGGAACATTGCTCCTTGTTGAAGACAAACGTACGACATCACCTGCTTTTTCAGCATCTATACCGGCACACTGGATGAATATAGGATTAGAAGGATCTTTTGAGACCACTCTTGTAATTGCACCTGCCCGAAGTATGATCAGAGATCTCTCTTCAGGGTCAGGTAGATTTGACAATGCATCCTTGATCTTTTCAAGATCAGGGACCTCACGCATTATGACGATGACAGGTATTTCAGTTCCTTCATACAGACTGACGATGTCAACCGGATTGAAACCACCATATGTCACACCGTCGAGCATTATCACTTTTATCTGACCATAGTGTTTGCTTGAGGTCACCATCTCAGCTATCCTTTCCGTAGCGTCCATACCATCACGACGGATGCTGGAACGCATCACGCCATCAAGCCATTGCCCGCCACGAAAGAAAGCTCCCACTATCAGAATATCATCACTTATCAATGCGGAATCATCGATACCAAGTATCCTGATCTCAGACTTGATATGAAATGCCAATGCAACACGACCTTTTGCTCACCAGAACATGTTCTCCGAATGATCGACATTGTTCGCTTTGGGGACCATGACCTTTGTAACTGCATCAAGCAGGTCAGACATGCCTATGTGGTCACTATCATTGCGTACAGCAAACATTCCAGCTTCCATGACTATGGCCCCTATATCGGCACCACTTGCCCCTTCTGTAAGATCTGCCAGCTTTTTCACATCTACATCGCTGCCGATGTTAAGCATGTCTGTATGGATACGGAAGATCGTTTCACGACCATCCTGATCAGGCAATGGTATCTCGATGATACGGTCAAGCCTTCCTGGCCTTACAATTGCCGGATCTAGCACATCAGGTCTGTTGGTGGCAGCAATTATGCGTACGTCACCCCTGTTGTCAAAGCCATCCATCTCAGCAAGAAGTTGCATAAGGGTCCTTTGAACTTCCCTATCCGCACCATTCGTATCTTCCAGACGTGTCGCTGCGATCGCATCCAGCTCATCGATAAAGATGATCGCAGGTGCTTTCTTCCTTGCCATCTCGAAGATATCACGAACAAGCTTTGCTCCATCGCCAATATATTTCTGTACAAGTTCAGAACCCACCACCCTTATGAAAGTGGCATTCGTCCTGTGCGCCACCGCTTTGGCAAGCAATGTCTTTCCCGTACCAGGTGGTCCGCAAAGCAGGACTCCTTTGGGAGGAGTTATACCAATGCGTTCAAAAACTTCCGGTTTAGTGATCGGCAATTCGACAGATTCACTTATCTCCATTATCTGTTGGTCCAGACCTCCTATCTCCGAATAGTCAACTTCCTGTGAATCGATAACCTCCATAGCCGTGATAAGCGGTTCGTCTGATTCAGGAATGATGTCGACGACTGCCAGAGTCTGCTGGTTCAACCCCACCCGGACCCCCGGAACAAGCTGATCATCATCATCGAGGTCCTGTGAAACATTCACAAGGAACTGAGGACCTGTACTGCTCCTGATCAGAGCTTTATCGCCATCAAACATATCCACTATACTCGCAACCACAAGTGGAGGAGACTTTAACCTATCAATTTCTGACTGAAGGCGGTGTGTCTCACGTTCATACTTTAGCTTTTGTGATTCGATATAACGCTTATCGGATTCTATCTGTTCACATTGCTCTTTCAGGATATTGTTTCGCGATTCAAGCTGCTTCATCCGATCCAGCAGATATTTTGAAAAATCCTCATCGCTTTTGGAAACAAAATCCCCATTACCAATGCCACTGAAGCTATAATCATTGCTTCTTGGCTTATCGTCGATCGTTTCTGTCATAGCTCTGAATAATTATTTAAGTAGAGACGATATATAGCACTTTCGTAAAGGGCAATTAAAATAGCCTTTAAGAGATGATACCGATGCAATGTGAAATATGTGGTGCAGAGATAAAAGAAAAGCCGATAGACGTCACTATTGATGGAAGCCAGCTTAAGGTGTGCAGTAAGTGTTCACAATACGGAAATGCAGCAAGAGCACGTTCACCTGTATCCAGAAAGATATCACCTGTATCTCCAAAACCAATTCGGAATGTTCAAAAAAGGACAACATCAAGGCGCGATCCTTTTGCTGAGCTGGATGACGAACTCGTGGACGAGTACGAAACCGTCATACGTGAAGCTCGTGAAAAACGCGGATGGACACAAGAAGTGCTTGCCATTAAGATCAAAGAGAAGGCTTCCCTGATAAAAAAGATAGAAAGGGGAGAGATAACCCCGGAAGATTCTGTCAGGAAGAAGATAGAAAAAGCACTCAATGTGAATCTTATGGAGCGACAGGGCAAAGATGAATGGAATGCTGACAGTTTGAACAGCGGTACAACTCTTGGGGACATCGTCACAATAAAAAGGAAATGAAAATGTGATCTCAGCCAACTATGGCTGAAATTAACTATTGCACACTACCCATATCAAGAGACAGAAAAGGGAACTAAAATGCATCTTACAGAAAAAAGGATCGGATTCATAGGCACAGGCAAGATGGGAGAATCACTTATAAGAGGAATTCTCGCAGCACATAACGAAATAACTCTGAATGCAAGTGATGTTTACAAGCCTGCTCTTGAAAGACTCAACAGTGAATTGGGTATTAATGTCTCAACTGACAACACTGAGACCATAGGAGACTCTGATGTTGTTGTGCTTGCGGTCAAGCCACAGATAATAAAAAGCGTGCTTGCAGCCATCAAGGACAGCATTACCGCTGACAAGCTAGTGATCTCCATCGCAGCAGGAGTTCCAGTAGCAGCAATTGAAGATGAACTGAATGAGGGCACAAGAGTCGTACGGGTCATGCCAAACATCGCAGCAACAGTTGCAGAAGCTGCATCTGCTGTTTGCGCAGGTACAAATGCCACTGATGAGGATATGGAGATCGCACTTGAGATGTTCCAGTCCATTGGAAGTGCAATAACGATCCCTGAGAAGCTCATGGATGCAGTCACCGGCCTATCCGGAAGCGGACCTGCATACATATTCCCAGTGATAGAAGCATTAGCAGACGGTGCAGTCTATGAAGGGCTTGACCGTGCAAATGCGATCACACTGGCTGCACAGACAGTCCTTGGTGCTGCAAAAATGGTACTTGAGACAGGAATGCACCCCGGAGAGCTTAAGGATATGGTAACATCCCCTGCAGGAACGACCATCAGAGCAATACGCACTCTTGAAGAGAGCGGGATAAGAGCTGCTTTCATGAATGCGGTAATTGAATCTTCAACGCGTTCAAAGGAACTTGGGGACTAATCCCAAGGATCTTTTTTGAAAAACGTAACAAAATACCATACAGTATCCAAACGTTAATATAATTGGAAACCTTAAATAGTTCCATTAAATTTTAATTAAGTTTGGTGTGGGGACAAAAAATGAAATCTTTTGCTGTAATTCGAGCGGAGGACCCGAACAAGGTCAAAATCGCTTTGCACGATCTAGAACACTATGGAAGTATGAAATTCGGATCAAACCCGAAAAGGATCGAGCCTAATTATGCAGATCAACTTCTTGTAAGTGTCTCAGGAGTACCACTTAAAACTAAATGTAATTCTGCAGCTTTGGTAGAACTTGATACGAATGCCGGTGCCGCAATAAGCAAGTTGAGAAAGATACATCCTCCTGCACATGTTGTGATCGTAAGTCCAAGGCACAATGCATTTGAAGAACTTCTGGAAAGCTCTGAACTTTATCCAGAGTTTGATAGAACATTCGACATCTAAGAAGGATATAAGATACATTTTATTTTCTTTTTTACAGTTATATGCATATCTTTTTATCAAACACATAGAATTATTCTCCGGACCCATGAACCACAAGGCTATTGTAACAATTACAATTCCATAGAGATGTACTTGTAAGATCCCATAAGACCACGAGACAATTGTACATCAAAGCTGAACAAGCAAGAGGAGAACAATGACAATGTGGCAACTTATTTAGAGATAACATGAACTCTAAAACTTGTTACAATCCCTTAAAAATACCAGTAGTGCTGATCAGATCAATCAGAAGAATCAGAATTAGAATGGGGCCGGGACCGAGAGTCGAACTCGGATCGTAGCCTCCACAAGGCTACAGGATAACCGCTACCCTACCCCGGCACGGAATAGGTGGTGCTTCACTATGAAGCACCTTATACTAGTATTTTTATTAGATAAACTTTTTGGTCCAGATCAGCCATAGATAAATTATCCAAGCCTTTCGATGATAAGCTCTGCGACCTGTTTGCCCGAAAGAAGCATTCCACCAAAGACAGGACCCATACGAGGTGCACCTGCAACAGCATTAGCAGCCATCCCTGCAACGTAAAGGTTAGGATATACTTCCTTTGTGGTCTCCAGGAGCATCTTTTCCCCGACATCGGCCCACATTGGCTTCTCACCCACTACACCAAGTTCGCCGAGCTTTGCCCCAGGAACCTTGCGCTGGACAGTGGAACAAACGACTGCAGGATGGCCAGTACCATCGACAACGACCTTAGAACGTATTGCCAGAGGATCAACATGCAAATTCCCGATCTCAACAGCGGTCCAATTGATGACAAGACCACATACCTCATCATTTTCCCTGATCATAACATCCTCGACATTTACGAGGTTGAATATCTCAGCACCTGCAGATGTTGCACCACTGATGAGCTTACCAACAGATTCCACAGAATTTGCGATATAATAGCCCTTTTCATACTCATGGTATGAGATACCGAACTCATCAAGGATGTGACGTGCATCTTCCTGTACGACAATACGCGGGAACATCATACCGCCAGCCCACATGCCGCCGCCAACAGACAGTTTTTTCTCGTAGATGACCGTCTTCAGGCCTGCTTCTGCGAGATATTTTGCTGCTACAAGGTTAGCAGGGCCGCCGCCCACAAGCGCTACATCAACATCGGTGTAATTAAGGAATACCTTTGAGAACTCGTCTATAATCGCTCTTGAAATCGTGACCTCATCCAGTTTCATATTAGTACCTCATGATAAATTGAAAGCAAAAGCTCATTGCATGCATGTATCTTAAAGTTATTGGAATCGGCAATTTCAGTATACAAACCGGATAATGAAAAGAATAGCACGAACTAAAAAACACAAGAGATAAATGATCCCGAAAGATCATGCCTTATTAAGGGTCACCCAGAACACACTTCCTTTTTCATAAGGATTGTCACCCACCCCAACTTTGCCACCATGCAGGTCAACTATTCTCTTGACTATCGCAAGACCCAGACCCGTACCTTTGATACCGCCTTTATCCAACCTCTTGAACCGTTCGAAGACCAACGGCTTATCTTCATCGGAGATACCGAATCCCTGGTCCAGAACCTTTACCTTCCACTCCTTGCCAAGATCATCTATTCCCACAGTGACACGAGTGTCCCCAGGACTGTATTTTACTGCATTGGAAAGCAGATTAAAGAACACCTCTTCTATCGTCGTATCAACTGATGCAGAATAAACACCCTCTTGCGGAAGAGATATCTCAATACCAGCCCCTTTCAACTGTGGCTCAAGGGAGTGTACAACATTTCTTAATATTACAGCCAGGTCCATTGGCCTTAGCTTCACCTGTGAAACCGACTCCACCTTTGCAAATGCAGCTGCACTCTCGATCATATCGATAAGTTTGGCATTTGCACGCTTGATGGCCTGGAGCATCTTAAGGTCCTCACCTTCAAAATTACCCCTTTTTATAAGGATATCGGTAAAACCTTTGACACCACCCGCCGGATTCATCAGGTCATGTCTGATAATGTCAATAAAGAGATCCTTTAGCTCATTGGAATGTTCAAGTTCCTCCGCATACCCCTTTAAAGCAACTTCTGCCCCCCCTACGTTCGGTGACATCTTCGCCAGAACTCAAAATAGAGGTATTTTCCCCCATTTCATCCCATATAAGGACATGATGCCAACTGATAAGACGTACATCACCATCAAGGGTAAGGATAGGTATTTCGGTGTACTCATAGGCATTTGGATCGCCTTCGAGCAAACTGGAAAAAATAACCTTTGAACTTTCAACATGGTCTTCAGGAATGAAAGTATCAAACCAATTCTTACCAAGGATCTCATCTTCATTGCCCCCAAGGATCTCACAGCCTTTTTTGTTGATAAGAGTGATATTTTGGGATTTGTCGACTACCATGAGAATTGCGCCTGCAACATCAAGATATTTCTGTGCCTGATCCCTTTGTTGCACCAACCTGCCATTCAACTGCCTTATCCTTAAAAGAGAACGCACCCGTGTTGCAAGTTCCAGCCTATCTACCGGTTTGGAAAGAAAATCATCAGCACCCGCATCAATACTCCGGATCTTATCATCCTTACCGGAAAGTGCGGTAACCATTATAATAGGTATCAATTGATAACGCGGATTGGCCTTCAACTGTTCGCATACTTCAAAACCACTGACATCCGGCATCATTATGTCCAGAAGTATAAGGTCCACATCTTCAGTTGCAACCTTCTCAAGACCTTCCAGACCACCATATGCAGAAATTATTTCATAATCAGGGGAGAGATATATCTCCATCAGTTCCACATTCAAGGGTTCGTCATCAACGACCAGTATCCTCGGAGTGGCATCACCGCGCATTATTACACCAAACTCCCCAGATCAAGCAGTTTTACTGAGGTATTCAGGAATTTGTTTCTTGAACTCGTGGATATCGATAGGTTTTGAGATATAGCCAGTACATCCTGCGTCAAGGAATTTGGCCTCATCCCCTGCCATTGAATGAGCAGTAAGAGCTACAACCGAAATATCTGCGGTATCAGAGTCCTCCTTTAAGTGAGAAAGCACCTCAAGTCCATCCATTCTCGGAAGTTGCATATCCAGAAGAATAAGATCGTATTTAGCTTCTTTTACTTTATCAAGAGCTTCCGGACCATCTTCTGCCTGACCTACTTCATACCCCCAGGATTCTAAAAGATCAACTGTTAATTCCATGTTCATGGGATTATCTTCTACAACCAATATTTGAGCCATTATTGCCACCTTATTAATAATCTTGATTTAAATTCCGTTGAGTTTTCTATTGCACACAGCTTTGAGTGCCGCATTTAGAAAGATAAACAATAAATTAGCAGGAATGTGGATAAAGGGATCATGACCATGATCAACCAACTCCCAGCAATTTATATTTGATAAATGATATTATAACATAATATATTTACCAACTCAATATATATTAATTATCCCGTTAAAGTCATATATTGAGATGTTATAGTTCGCATCCTTATAAATAATAATTTGAAACGGACCTTCGGTAGAATTCGCAGACCATCAGGAAACAGATTCGATCCAATAGATCCCTTACATTTATAACAAAAAAGAGCTGATAACATGGTCAGATCAACCCAGAAGACCACACAAAAAAGAGATAGGGAAGAGAATGCAGACCCTACTGAACACACTGCAGAGCTAGTCATATTGAAACCGCAGGGATATCCACTTAGCAGCATGCTTGATGAATATCCGGAGATAGACAACGCAGAGGTCTTTGAACACTATGCAAGGAAACAGTGGAACGGTTTTGTGGCAAATGAAGGAGAATATTTGTTCGACCGCCGGATGTATCCGGATTTTGCGTATAAGATAATCGAAGCAGTACCACCTAGTTCTGCCATAGGAATAAAAACCACCATAGTCATCAATGACGAAGAAAAAGCATCGATCATTCCCGGACTCAAGTCAGATGTCACTTTTGATGATGTAGTGGGGCAGAGCTCAGCACGACAGAAATGTAAACTCATCGAGAGGTTCTTGGAAGAGCCGGAGAAGTTTGGCAAATGGGCCCCCAGGAACGTACTGTTCTTCGGACCATCCGGCACAGGGAAGACAATGCTTGCAAAGGCCCTTGCAAATAAAACGGACGTGCCATTGCTACCCATCAAAGCAACCCAACTGATAGGAGAGTTCGTAGGAGAAGGTGCCCGACAGATCCATCAGCTTTACGAAAGAGCTGAAGAGATGCAGCCATGCATCATTTTTATCGATGAGCTGGATGCAATAGCACTGGACAGGCGAAATCAGGAACTAAGAGGCGATGTCGCAGAGATAGTCAATGCATTGCTTACGGAAATGGATGGGATCGTGGAACGCCGGGGAGTTTGCACCATTTGCGCGACCAACCGCCCTAACAGCCTTGATTCGGCAGTTAGGAGCAGGTTCGAGGAAGAGATAGAGTTTGCACTTCCTGATGAGCAGAACCGTTATGCGATAATAGAGAAGAACATCAGTACATTCCCGCTACCTGTAGAGGATATTGATATTAAAAAGATAGCAAAACTCACAGCGGGGCTTTCAGGAAGAGATATTGTTGAGAAGGTTCTGAAAACCGCATTGCACCAAGCAATAATGAATGATGAAGAAGTTGTAAGGCAGGATTATTTTGAGGGTGTAATTTCCAAACTGACTAAAAAAGGAGATACTGCTGCCTTGGATAGACTTTATATATGAAAGATGGAACTTTCAACCATTATAATTCAAATGTGATATCATGAGCACCATAGAGGAAACTGACAGGTTTGAATGCAAGATCGTGAACATAATTGATAACCTGAAACAATGGAAAGGTGTCGTTGTCGAAGATATTGACTCCGGCGGACGTGTCTATTTTGCCAGGGTCAAAGCAGAAGGGTTCACCAAGGAGATAGGAGATTCACTCTTTCTTAGCGTGAAGGAACTACCATACGATATTGAAGAGATGTCCATTGAGGTCCACCTTTACGATGAGAATGATACCGAAATTGACTGGACCATACTTTGAACGTATGAGAACAGATCTTATTCATCGATCCATTCGATCTCATAAGTGTGCATGATACATTTCTCATCCACACTACTTATTTTTTGGACAGTGTGTTTCATCAGCAGATCGAAGCAGACCGGATCGAACAGGTTGAGACCACCACCCCATTCCTGAATAAGTGAATACATATCAAAGAACTCATTGATGTTCACAACTCCTGCATTTGATCCATATTCCAGTCCTGCAGGAAGTATTTCCGGTGCCAGTTCAAATATTGGTCTTGTGCTAAGCTCAAACCATTCGTGATTTATGATCAAGTTCCATTTATCCTGAGAAGCTTGTTGTGCAAAAAAAGCTTCAATGGCATAATTGATGTTTATACCAAGTTTCTTGTCCTCCGGCACTTTACGGGGAACGAGATATTTTTTACGATCCATATCATAGCGGAACTTTTCAGGATAGTGGAACATCTCCCCCAAATTCATCTTTTCGGATATCATCCTGTTAATATCATGTTCTATTTCCTTCGAATTGGCAAAATTCAGAGTGATAGCCTGATCGATAAGATTCAAAGGAATATCATCAGCTTCTTTTGCAAGTTTTACCGCAGTGTTACAGACTTTGACAGTAAGTTTATTGATGCCTTTTGATATCTGGACATCCCTGCCCCCCATAGATGCCATCTTTGAGATGATATCGTTGAACTCATCTATATGATAAGGATCGATCTTCTGTTTTCGAATCGATTCCCCATTGCATCCCTCAACTCCACTTTGAATATTTTTAGACTCACACGTATGATCTTCATTTAGCATAGGCTGCCCCCAACCGATCTCTGATACTTTATTGGGTAGGCTAGTAAAAAAGTTTTATCCACATACCCACGTATCAATCATCACTAAGAGGAACTTCGATCACCAGAAGATCTTCAGCAAGTATCACGTCTTCGAATACCTCTTTTGCATCATTTAGGAGCGGAGTTGCATCGTCTGAATATCTTGAACTCAAGTGAGTCAAGACAAGCTTTTTGACACCGGCCTTCTTTGCCAGGGCAGCGGCTTCACCTGCGGTCGAATGCATGGACTCTTTTGCCCAGTCGATCATATTGTCAGCAAGGGTGCTGTCATGTATCAACAGGTCAGCGCCATCACTTGCTTTGAGAACGTCAAGGCACGGGCGTGTATCACCAGAATAGACGATCGTCCTACCAGGCCGTGAATCACCTACTACATCCTCAGCTGATATGACCCTGCCATCCACCTCGACCGATCCACCGTGATGCAGTTTTGAAAAGAGCGGACCTACCGGAACACCAAGCTCAATAGCCTTATCACGATCGAACCTTCCGGGGCGCTCATCCTCAATAAGAGCATAGCCGATGCTTGGGACGTTATGCTCGGTCTTTAAAGCTACAATGGAATAACCATCACGCTTTATGGATTCCCCACTTTTGAGCCTTACTGCATTTATTTCAAACTTCAATTTGTAATAACCCATTGCAGTGAGAAATTTTATGAATTCTTCCACCCATTCAGGACCATATATGGTAAGGGGTTCGGTACGTCCCTGAAAAGACATTGTCTGGACCAGACCGGGTATCCCGAGTATGTGGTCTGCGTGGAAATGAGTTATGAATATGGAAGATAAGTTCATCATTCCGGTCTTTGCCCGCATCATCTGCTGTTGGGCACCCTCCCCGCAATCGAACATTAGAAGTTCTCCATCCCTGTTGACCATGATCGCGGAAGGATTGCGGTTCGTTGTCGGCAAAGAGCCACCGGTACCTAAGAATGTAACTTTGAGCATGTAAAGGTAAATATGCGATAGAATTATTTAGCTGTTATCACATCTAAATGGAATGCTCAATTGAATGGACAAAGCCGCTGGCTCGAAAAGTTCATATAGAATCCTATTAGTAAAGGAAATCCTATTAACCTATATTATAATAATAAAAATTCACATTACTTATAATAAATAAGAGGACTAATTATGCAATTCCAGGGAAGATCAAAAAGGAAATATACAGGAGCAAAGATCAAATCCGCACGCGGAAAGAGGAAGTTCGAGCTTGGCCGTGAGCCTGCAGCTACCCACGTGAACGACACAAAGAGGAAGAACGTTCCAACACGTGGCGGAAACAGAAAAGTAAGGCTCCTTCAGGCAAACATCGCAAATGTGACAAACCCATCTGATGGGAAAACAGTTGTATCTGCTATCGAAACCGTTGTAGAGAACGCAGCAAGCGGGCACTACGTCAGGCGTAACATCATCACAAAGGGAGCAGTCATCAAGACCGCTGCTGGCAATGCGCGTGTCACAAGCCGTCCAGGCCAGGACGGAGTGATCAACGCAGTATTGATCGAGTAAATTACTCGATCATTCTTTTTTTTCACACCCGAAGGTGTTCAAGGCATGGATGAGCAAACGCGTGACATACTGGAAATTCTTGCAGATGACGCAAGGACAAGCCCAGAGGAAATAGCAACACTCACTGGCATGACAGCCGATGAGGTCAGTCGGAAGATCGAGTACCTTGAGAAAGCAAAGATCATTCGCAAATACAAGACCATCATCGATTGGGACCTGGCAGGAGATCACTATGTGTACGCCATCATCCAGCTTAAGATAAGCCTTGAACGCAAACTGGGATATCAGGCAATTGCCGAGAGACTTTACAAGTTTCCCGAAGTACGTTCAGTAAGATTACTTTCGGGCGAACATGACATATCAATAACAGTGCGAGGCAATTCCATGAAACAGGTCGCCTTCTTTGCAGCGGAGAAGATAGCGACACAGGAACAGGTCCAGAGCACTTCCACACACTTTGTTTTGAAGACCTACAAGGAAGACGGATTGATCCTTGATGAACCAGAGCAAGTCAAAAAGCTCGTCGTCTCACCATAAGATCTCCCCGCATATCTGCTTTTTCTAATTAGATCGGAGGAATCGATCTTGAGAACACAATGCAAACCCTCTCAATTCATAGCAAACAGTATGCAAAAGGTACCACCATCAGGCATCCGAAAGTTCTTTGACATGGTATCAGATAGCGAAGACGTGATCACCCTAGGAGTGGGAGAACCGGATTATGTGACACCATGGCACATAAGGGAAGCGTGCATACATTCCATCGAGCATGGAGAAACATCCTACACTTCCAACTATGGACTTCTGGAACTTCGCGAAGAGCTCTCAAAACACTATACTCGAAGACATAATGTTTATTATGAGCCTGAGACTGAGATCCTTGTCACCACTGGAGTCAGCGAAGGACTCGACCTTGCGATCAGAGCGATAGTCAACCCCGGAGACGAGGTAATAGTCGTACAGCCCTCATATGTCGCCTACGTACCATCTATCATCTTTGCAGGCGGAGTCCCTGTGACCCTTGGGGCCAGGCCAGAGAATGACTTCAAGATCACAGCAGATGAGATAAAAGCCGCAATAACGAACAAGACGAAAGCGGTCATCATCAATTATCCCAATAACCCTACCGGCGCTACAATGGACAGAAGTGATCTCGAGGCCATAGCAGACGTCATTGTGGAACACGACATCCTGATGATATCGGATGAAGTGTATGAAAGGCTTACATACGAAGGAACCCATACCTGCTTTTCCTCACTTGAAGGCATGCGCGACCGCACCATTCTACTTAATGGATTTTCAAAAGCATATGCAATGACAGGTTTCAGGATGGCATACGCCCTTGCGCCGAAAGAGATCATTGATGCAATGATGCTCATCCACCAGTACACCATGCTTTGTGCCCCGATAACTGCCCAGATAGGAGCTATCGAAGCCCTTCGCAATGGCGAAAAAGAAGTGGAAAAGATGGCCAGAGAATACAATCGCCGCAGAAAACTTATTGTCAGTGGTCTGAACAAAATCGGACTTGATTGCTTCAACCCAAGAGGTGCATTCTACGCATTCCCATCAATAAGCAGCACAGGACTTTCAGCGGATGAATTTGCAGAAAGGCTGCTTACCGAGTATAAGGTCGTAACCATCCCAGGAAATATCTTTGGAGATACAGGAGAGGGCTTCCTCAGATGTGCATACGCAGCATCAAGAGAAGATATAAAAGAAGCACTTGAGAGAATAGGTAATTTTGTAGATGGATTATGAATTGATCCATCTTTTTTTCAACAACTTTATTTTAACAACGTTCTTTCAATGACCTGTTACAAACCATACAGATCACTCACCCAGGAGTTCCTTATCGATATTTGCGACCAGACCGGTCACTTTTTCATACCACTTATCGATATTTTCCTGGATCATTTCTTTGACCCTTGTGGGATCAATAGCCACATATTCATAGAAATAGCCACCTATATCGATGGTCTTGGTCTCACGATAAACGAGACCACATGAGATGAGGTTCTGCAGTGAACGATAAGCTGTACTGCGCTCCCGGTTAAGGAACTCACCGAGGTTTTCAGCTGTCATTGGGCCATTTGCAAGAAGGGATTTATATGCCTCCATATCAAGTGTTTTAAGCCCCAATATACACTTTGCCACATCGTCACATTGACAATTGGCCCTTAACATTTCCCGGATCGATGTTGTCATATTTTACCACTTAATATCTTAGAACTTAGAGAGTACTTTTGTATAGTTTATACAAAACCATAACATTCACGTAGTTAATTATATATATAGTTTATTAGAATCCATCACATGTTGAAAACTATAATCCCTGAAGATGAACGCTCCAAGGAGCCCCTTGATACCGAACGCCTGATATATCACCCGGACATGATACGTGCTAATGAATGGGTATTATCAGAATATAAGCCACCGACAAGGGATTTTTGTATATTTGTCCCATGTGCAATGAGAAAACCATACCATACTAGTCCGTCACACAAAATGTATGACCGCATAATCTTTGGCATTCTCGAACAGGAAGATGCACATGTGGTCGTTTTCGGGACCTGCGGGATAACCCCCAGAGAGATCGATACAGAATATCCATTCACGGACTATAGGTTCATGATGGGAAAATGCAATGTGGCAAAGATAAAACGGGATTTTATAAAGATGGAAAGCGAGAGGCTTGCAAGATATCTCGAAAAAACACGTGATAACTACAAGCACAGGATCGCCTACTGCATCGGAGATTTCAGAACAGCAATGGAAAAAGCTGTTGAGATGACAAATATAGAAGTCTCGATCATTCCTAAAAAAGAAACAATGGAAGAACTTGCCAACCCTGACAAGCGTTTCGTCTATGGCAGCCTGAGCCAGCAACAGTACCTTCAGGACTTTTCAGATTCCATCACAGAAAAAATGAACATCGACGCACGCACTGTTGGCGTTCACGAAGACCTGTCCACCAATGATATGGACTGGTACCTTTTGTAAAGCAGATCAATTATCAAAAAAAGTTTAAAATTAGGTACCTTAAAAGGTACCTTCTTGTTCTATAAAATATTATTTCTCGAGGTATGGAGACTGTGGAAGTACTGCCATTCCGCTGTCGGAAATGTTGAGCACCCTCACTTCATTGATAGTACCTGAACCCCTGAGCTTCATGACATAGACAGTGCGCTGCAAGTTACTTCCAATGACCTCACGGCCGAGCTTGATAACAGAATCAGCACCATACTCGACCATCTCATCAAGACCGAACATTGCACCTACTGTGATAAGGGAAGTGACCTCGCGTTTCCTGAAGACACCAAAGACATCATCGATCAATGTGCGAAGCTTATAATTAGACTCGATCGCAAGGAACATTGCCTCAACGGAATCGATAAAGACCCTGTCAGGTTTTATCTCCTCAAGCTTGCTCTCAATAAGTTTCTTGAAGCTCTTGATAAGTTCCGTAGGAGCGATCTCCACACTTTTCTGAAGACGAAGACTTGGATCTGTAATATCTACAAATACAAGTTTTCCATCCTTTACCAGACCATCAAGATCCCATCCGAAAGAAGATTGCATTTCACGTACAAGAGACTTTGACTCTTCAGAGGTGATAATACACATCGTAGTTTCGCCCTTGTTGATACCTTCCATCAGGAACTGAGTACCGAAAATGGTTTTACCGGTACCGGACTTTCCTGAAACTACGTTAGCAGTCCCTTTGAAAAAACCACCTTTCAACATCTCATCCAGTCCACGAATTCCCGTACTAACCCTTTCTTGAATTACTTCATCAGCCATATTTACACCTGATAGTTATATTATATTATATTATGTTGAATATTTTTAAAAGAATTATGAGAAACATACAGCAATGAAAAGATGCACCCCTATCTATCGAACATCTTAGAAACAACTGTATTGAAACATCAATATGTCTTGTTATGATATAAAAAATGATTTATGCCATGTAAAAAATGATGGGAACTTAGCCCTCCACAACTTCTGCCTCTCCTTCCTGAAGAACCTCAAGGAAAATATCCCGGAACAACAATTTCTCGACCGTCCTCGCAACATATCCGCGATGCTGGTGTTTCTGTATATCCTCATTAAGACGAAGATCAGAATCCACCTGAATACGTATCAGACATAATCTGAATCCTTCAGCATCCTTTAGTTCAAAGGAATAAAAACGATCCAATAAATAAGGAAGTATATATGGATCATCTATCGCTTCACACAGAAGCAATTGCTCCTCAGAGATCTCAGCAATATCCGCACCCAGGGACAGATCACCTGTTATCAATCGGAGACTTTTTAAAGAATATTTCTTATTATCAATCGTTGTATACTCGACCATATGACCCCGCCCTGATTTATTTAGAGAACAAATTCTTCATAAGGAGATCTTCACACCGCTTCATATCATCCACCGTATTGATGTTCAATGCGACCTCAGGATCATCCAGCATGTAATTGTGATATTCCTGCTCCTCACTAATGAATTTCCCATCAAGAATATTGATGCCTGCAGGCACAATAAGGTTTCCCTCCCAATTAAATACAGTATCGGGCCTGATGCCAACCTTCTTGCAAAGAGAGATAGGAACGAAAACAGACATCGAAGAACTACCACAATCCTGATATGCTTCAATGATGGAATCAATTAATTTAGGGGTCACCATTGGCAGATCAGACATTATTATCATCACGGGCTCCCTGATATTGGAACTCTCCACCGCATATACCATGTCACCCACGTAATTGTCACCATTTGTATTGATCGCCTGTATGTGATCCCCATATATTTCAGTCACCAGTTTTTCAGTAGCAGGGGTTGAGGGAGAGACCGCTACAAATATGCGATCAATGTAAGAGGACCTCTCAAGCGAGTCGATCACATAACTTATGAGAGGCTTACCGAGAAGCTCGACACATGGTTTTTCACCCATACCGAGCCGAAGTCCCTGCCCACCGGCCATTATAACGGCGTCCAAAAGAGACCTCCATAACCATTATTGACCGCAGTGATAGCAACCGTAAGCACCATCAATACGACGACCCTTGCAATTTCATTCGAAGTACCGATACAATCCCCGTTTACACCTTTGAAATGGCGTTTGGATATGTTCAGTATTACAAAAGCTGTAACGATCGCAGAGATATAACCTATGATCCCAAGAGTTCCAAGGGCCAGCACACATGCCAATGCGCCAAGAACGAAGGATACAGCATATCTTGGAAATGTAGTATTATTGATTATCATGGAACCAAAGCCTTCATGGATAGGCTTGCCAAATGCAGCCACTGTCAACATAGCCTGTTTTGCACCTATCTCAGCTATAAGGAGAGAGATGGCAAGCATAAGTGCAGCATTGTCCGAAAAGAACAAGACCTCTGCCTGCAGGGAAGATATCGATGCATACAAGGCGATCAATGCTAAAACCGTATAACTGACTCCCCCGATACCGAGAGACAGATCTTTAAGGGCATTGACTTTCTTTTCCAAAGAACCGTGTGCTGTTGCACCATCGCCGAAATCACCCAGACCATCAAGGTGGTTCAATCCTGTAATATAATAGATGAAAACCATTATCATTACAGCGCTTATGGTCGAAGGGAGGAAAGATTCGGTCAAATATGCAAAAATACCTATCATGGCCCCAAGGACAATGCCTGCAAAGGTCTGGAGATAACTGCGCTTTACAAGTTCATCAAGCCCTTCCATGGACATCCCCACAGGTATTGTGGAAAGAAAACCAAAGCTTGTCCTGAGGGCAAGTAAAAATCCGCTCATCCTGCTATCACACCACTATTCTCGAGATTTTTCTTTGGCTTCCTTTGATTTTCAGCCGCATCTGCCATGCCTCTTGTGTACATGCTGGCAGAAACACCACCAATAAGACCTCCAATGATATCATCCATGAAAGGTCCCAGTTTTGAAAGAATGCCTGGTTTTTGTTTGTCGAACCTCACGAACTCGAAAATGCCCTTATCACCACTGATATATTTAGCAATGCTCATTCCCATGACCTCATCGGCAATGATGAAAGTCAGATCATTCTCATAAGAGCTTCTGCTGATATTCGGAAGGTTGCCTTTTTCACCCTCCCTCTCCAGCAGTATGCCGGAATATATCAGAAGGCAAAGATTAGCATCGGAGATAGCGATATCCAGTTCCCTCCTGAAGCGTTCCTCTGCGATCTCACGGGTCTCAAGCCCGGGATGAGGAGCATAAAGCTCAAGAGCAGTATCAACAAGCATATCCACGGTGATACCTTCTTCTTCCAGTATTTCGATGATATTATGATTAATATCGCCTTCCAATTCCTTTGGTTGGTCTTTTTTGAGATCCTGAGAGTCTATATCTGACAATTTCATAATTATCACTTACAAGGTTCGATTATAGATAGTTGATTAAATTCGATATTATATAGATTAAAGCTACAAATATTATTACAACAAGTATTGAAGACATACCGATAACTTCTGCTGCCTTTTTAATATCTTCTGCCTTTGGCAATGAGAGGCCCTTACCTATAACATAGGTATTGGGTTTCTCAAGCCGGACACCAAGAGCCCCCCTGCAATTGCAGCCATCGGATAACCGGAATTAGGAGAAGGTGTTGTCATACAGTCTGTTGATGCACACCTGTACGCGCCAATATGGTCCAGTCCTTTGCTCTTTAAAAGAACACTTGAAAGGAAAGAACCTGCCATGATGAACACCACACATATACGTGCAGGTATCCAGTTAAGCACATCATCGGTCTTTGCTGAGAAATAACCAATGTCCCTGTACTTCTCATTCATGTAGCCCACCATTGAATCAAGCGTACTTACAGCCTTGAAGATATAAGCACCTATAAGGCCGTAAGGGCCGAATATCACATAGTAGAACAACGGGCTCAATATCCCGTCAACGAAGTTCTCGGAGCAGGTCTCAATGACAGAAGAGGACACCTGGCCTTCAGTTAACTTTGAAGTATCCCTGCTCACATACATTGAGAGCTTTTCACGTGCAGATACAAGGTCACCTTTTTCCAGTTCCCCATAGACCTCCATTGCAGCTTCCAGTAATCTGCGAATGGCGAACGTGGATTTAAGGAAATAGGCCTCAATTAGAAGCACTACGAATTCCGGAATGAAAGATAGATTTGCGATAAGAAGCACAACATAAGCTATAGAAGCTGCAAATAAGATAACAATGAGAGCAAATACCACACCATATGCTTTTTTATGTGTGGCAGGGACCTTTTCCTTGAAGAATCCGATAAGGTTACCTATCCAGACCACCGGATGCAATGCTGTGGGTGGCTCACCTATCAAA
>Ga0255365_10022_pt1 | contig 32279 bp, 31 predicted proteins | sample ANMaggSeSYBR01J3_FD_182089 | JGI IMG/M metagenome (GOLD analysis project Ga0255365, IMG submission 182089) | Sediment cell enrichment communities from methane seep in Santa Monica Basin, California, United Staets - ANME aggregate JGI... | ecosystem: Environmental > Aquatic > Marine > Cold seeps >... | reverse complement strand
TCCATAAATTGTTGCAATACTAACATCTTGAGCATGACGATTTCATCAAGGTTTGATTTGCCCACCTTACTCTGTTTTACTTATACATTTCTGCTATAATTGAAAGAAATGGTTTCCAATCTCTGGGATATTCTATTTCAGAGAGTTGTCACCGAGATTATCCAGAATACTTTTCCTGTATGATGCTTATAACCTATTTCAACTTAATTTGAAACCGACATCTATAAATATACATTTCAACATTATTTGAAATAGCATGTTTCAATATTATTTGAAATGCCTTGAAGCTGCTCAAGTGACAAAGATCGTTGTATGATAAAGACAGGATGTGATCGTATGAAAATAGAAATACTCGGTACGGGATGTGCAAAGTGCGTTAAGACAAAAGAGATAGTTGAAAAAGCTCTTCAGGAAAGCGGGCTCCAGGCGGATGTTGTCAAGGTTGAAGATTATGAGACAATTCTTTCCTATGGGGTAATGATCACTCCCGGGCTTGTCATTGACGGTGAGGTAATGATCGCCGGCAGAATCCCCAGTGTGGACAATGTTAAAAATTGGATAATTGGACAATAATACATTGCCATGTCCATGATATTGTATTAAAATTATAAAATTGAAAAAGGTGTAAATAATGACTGAAAATATGAAATGTGGCTGTGAATGTGAATGTGAGTGTGAGTCAGAGATTGTTGGTATCTATCCATGTTCAGGCTCAGCGAATGTAGGCATTATCTCTAACCAGCTGGCAATAGGACTGACAAAAGCTGGAAAGGGCAAGATGCTTTGTACCGCCGGAATCGGTGCAAAGATCCCTGGTCAGTTGAGGTCTGCAGAGGGTTGTGACAGGGTGGTTGTGATAGATGGCTGTCCAATGAACTGTGCCTCTAAAATTTTCGAGAACGCCGGGATAGCAGTGGATGAACATATAGTTGTCACTGAACTTGGCGTGAAGAAGACAAGGGATATGGATATCGAGGATTCGATACTCTCAGAGAGTCTGGAAAAGTGTGTCAAGCTTTTCTGATCGCTCCCTGTGATCTTTGTGAAAATGAAAAGGATGCTAAAATATGATGTATCCACTGAAACAGTGATATTATAATATACATGACGGGTGTGAGCCAGCCTTATAATTCAAAGATGCTGTCCCCTGTCAATTTACTCTGGAGGAAATGATACTATGGTTGACGTGTTCTATCCCATGCAGTGGATAGCAGATAAGGTCACCTACGATCTACTTGGGATCGAAGCCACCACAGGTCTTGCAAAAAGCCTGAATTTTATTATCTACGATGTACTGAAGATATTTGTACTTCTTTCTGTAATGATCTTCTTTATAGCTTACATGAGGTCCTATATTACTCCTGAGAAATCCAGAAGGATACTTGGGGGCAAAAAAGGACCGGTATACAATGTAGCTGCATCACTTGTTGGTACTGTTACCCCGTTCTGTTCATGTTCATCAGTTCCGATCTTCATCGGTTTCATTGAAGCAGGCGTACCCCTTGGTGTGACATTTTCGTTCCTCATCACCTCTCCTCTTGTTAATGAAGCAGCCATTGCCGTGCTCTGGGCCACACTGGGATTCAAGGCTACCGCACTCTACGTTGTTTCAGGTGTTGTTATCGGTATTGTCGGAGGTTATATAATAGGTCTGCTCAAACTGGAGAGACACGTTGCAGGTTTTGTTTATGATGTACACTCTCTGCCCTTTAAGGAAGCTGAGATGGGCTCCAGGGAGAGGCTCGATTACGCTATTGATGAGGTCAAAAGCATTGTAGGAAAGATCTGGATCTATGTCATTATAGGTGTAACTCTTGGAGGTATATTCCACGGATTTGCTCCAGAAGGAATACTTGCACAGTATGCAGGAAAAGATAATCTCTTCGCTGTCCCTGTTGCAGTACTAATTGGCGTTCCTCTTTATTCCAATGTCATGGGTCTGATCCCTGTGGTCGAAAGTCTCATTGGAAAAGGACTCCCCATCGGTACTTCTCTGGCATTCCTGATGTCTGTTACTGCAGTATCACTGCCTGAGATGATCATATTGAAAAAGGTCCTGAGCAATGAACTGATCGCCCTGTTCGTGGCGATCGTGGCAGTAGCTGTGATATTCACAGGCTATATGTTCAATGCGGTTCTGTAAAAAAGGATACTTGATGAGCAAGATATTGGATCTTGCTCTTCTTGCTTTTTCCAAAAAAATTAATAGAGATCTTCCACTCCAATAGTTCCGTTGTGCAGTTCAGTGATCTTCTCTTTAATCTTCTTCATCTCTGCAGCTCTCGCACAATATTCTCCCATTTACCGTTGCAAGATCAACTAAATAGTAACCACATCTCTGGCATATTCCTCCCTGATATTCTTCTTCCGCCATAACATTTTGTTCGTGGTTCATTTCTATGAGATCTGCCAGTATCGTAGTCAATCCAGGTGTTATCGTAAGTAGGTCCCTGACTGTGATGATGCCCATGATCTTCCCATCTTGCATTACAGCAAGCCTGCGAATATTGGTCTTAGACATTATTTTAGAAGCATCTATGACATTCGTGGATGGTTTGATCATTATCAAGGGAGATGACATGAGCATTGAAGCAGAGACATTTTCAGGTTTCTTGTTCTTTGCTACTATCTTTTTTATCATGTCTCTTTCAGTTATGATCCCCACTGCCTTATCGTTCTTTGTTACGATTATGCTGCCCACATTGTGCTCTATCATCTCCTTTCCGATTTTTAAAGCACTTTCCTCGATATCTGTGGTGATCACTTTTTCGGTCATTATTTCCTTGACCGAGATATATTTCTCAATCTCTTTGATGGAGTCGTTTGTCTCTTGATCGTTTGTAGTATTCATAACTAGTTTCCCCCATTCCTATTTTTAGCAATGAAATGTTAATCCCACTGTACTATTAATTTCCCACTATTCAGAAAGTTTGTTTTTGATTATATATATGTGCTTGTGTGCAATTTTACTTCTTAATGTAGTCCAGAGGTAGTTAGGAATTATACTCGAGATGAGCCAATCACAATGAAAATATTCGAAATTGACCTCTATCTGTATTAGTCGTTTACTTTGAATGCTAATGTGAAGGAGGGTTGGGGAAATGGGCCTGAATGTCTTTGGGTCCAGGAAGAGTGTTTTTTCGCAGTAGCTGCACATGGTCTTAAGTTCGGTCACTAATTAATGTGTTATGAATTGAGGATCTCTGCAAAGTTCCCATTTTCCTCTATGCAGGCCGAAGAAATTTCTATATATCTTATCTGAAAAAATGAGCCTTATGCCTTCTTTATCGTTACCCAGAAAACACTGCCCTTTGCAGCAGGATTGTCTTCCACTCCAATGTGTCCGCCGTGCAGCTCGGTTATCTTCTTTGCTATAGCAAGCCCGAGCCCTGTACCCTTGACACCACTTTTGTCCACTCGCTTGAAACGCTCGAATAACTTTGGCTTGTCCTCATCTGCAATACCGGGCCCAAAGTCTGTGACAGTTACTGTCCACTCGTCACCGGAACCCAGTATATCTATAATCACTCTTTCTTTTTCGGGACTATATTTTATGGCGTTTGATAGAAGATTGACAAACACCTCTTCTATCATTGGATTTACCTTTGCCATATATGCACTGTCAGGCCTTACTTCGATGTCCATTCCCCTTTCATCGATCTGGAGTTTGAGACTTTCCACGTTCTTCCTTAGCATAAGGGCAATATCCATGTCCTTGAACTCTATATTCTCAATGGTGTCCAGTTTTGCAAAGCTGGCTGCGCTTTTTATCATCTCGATGAGTTTTTCGTTGTTCCTGTCGATGGTCTGCAGGATCTTCATCCTTTCCTCATCTTCCTCACTCTCAATCAGGATGTCGGTATATCCTTTGACGACCCCTGCAGGATTGAGTAGGTCATGGCGCAAAATATCTGTAAAGAGGTCTTTCATCTCATTAGATTTTTTTAACTGATCTGCATGGTCCCTGAGTTTTTCGATACCTTCTCTGCGTTGCATGAGATTCCATAATCCCTGCATCAGCAACGTTAACTGTCGCACGTCTGATCTATCATAATCCCCATCCTTGTTACCCACACCAGCGGTGGCAACTATTCTTTCCCCTTCGAACACAGGTATGGTCAGGTAGTTAAACATCTCCACATGACCGGGTGGAAATCCTTTCTTGAGGGGGTCGGGCGCAAGGTAATCATTGACTATAATTGGCTTCCTTTGTCGTATGGGTTCTCCCCATAGTCCTATTTTTTCCACAGGATACACGAATTTCTTATCCGGGATAGTACATTCCTGCATCACACTGTTAGACCATGTGTGCATTGTGAGGTAGCTCTCATCCTCGTTGAGGAATGCAATGTAACCTATAGTGCTTTGTGTAAGCCTGACAGCCTGTTCGTGCACAAAATCAGCTATCTGCTGCATTTGGTGCTTCGGTCATCTGTTCAAGCTCCAGGAGGGCTTCAAGACGATACTCGTCAAGCTTCAGGGCATTTTGCAGTTCTACCCTTGAAGTGACATCTTGCAGGATACAAACAGTGCCATGAGGGGAACCCTGACCTGAGGCGCCAGGACTGCAGTATAATTCTATCTCTATTGCATCATCCTTTCCAGGCGGGTGATAATTAATCTGATGATGTATGGGCTTTCCGGAAAGAGCAGTTTTGATAACATTTTGCATGTCTTCATCTGTGAAAATATCGGTCATGTTCGAGCTGAAAATGTCCTTTTTCTGCATATTGAGAATACTGGTGAGTTTTTCGTTGCAGAAGGTGATCATCCCATTCTCATCGAAGTAAATGATACCCAATGGGGAACTTTCAAAGATCATGCGATAGTAATTATCAGACATTTAATACCCCCAATTACCTTATACTAATTTTGTGATTACTTATTATTTACTTATTTTGCTGGCAGAATGCATATGGTATAAATGGTACGTAAAAGTATTATCAATAATTATAGGGGTTCAGGGTTCAACAGAGAAAGCTAAATACTTCATTTCTCAGTGAAAAATTGATATATGAGAGTGAGCCTAAGATAGGATCCTTATTTACTGGGATGATGGCTATTGCTGGTGTATTGCTTTGTTTCTATCTTGTAAGAAAATGGAAATAAGAAAAGAGCCAAATGGCCTCTGTAGAAAACCTATTTTCTATTTCATTTTTCAGGCTTTTAGTTGTTTAGATCCTGCTATTCTTCTTACTGATCGGGAATATTGGCATCTTGAAACTCCCCGTTCACAACCTCTCGATGTTAGTTGTAAGGTCAAAAGGACTTGCATAAAATGGTGCTGTTGTAACGACAAAATCCACTGAAGCCGCATATTTTGGGATATCCTCGAATGAAATACCGCCTACAGCAAGTTCGAGCTTTGGATTTATCTCTCTAAGCTTTGGTGCCACTTCCTTTAGCTCTTCAGGGCTGTAATGATCAAGTAGCAGAATATCTGCTATGGGGGCGTACTAAAAAACTTCCTCTTTTGTGCGTGGTTCTATCTCTATCTTTCTCATGGCCCTGAGCTTTTCAAAAGAACCTACCACGTTGAAGTGGTTCTGAGTTATAAGGATGGAATCACTAAGGGAATTGCGATGATGATCTCCGCCACCGACATGCACGGACCTTAATTCGTATTTACGAAAGCCGGGATGTGCCTTCCTGCTTGTGGCTATCATGATATCAGGGTTCACTTGTCTTGCACTGTCCACCATTTTCCTTGTCTTTGTGGCAATGGCGCAGGTCATTGAAAGAAATGTCTGTGAGATTCTCCAGAGCTTGAAAAGCTTACGCAGGTCACCTTCCGCTTCGAAAAGTACAGCATTCTCTACAAACCCTTTCCCGTTTTCAAGATGCATGTTCACTTTCAAGCCTTTCTTCTCATAGAATTCTGCCAGATCGTCTGCACAGGAGGCAATACCGGGGTCTCTTGACCTGATCGTCAGCCTTCCTTCTCCTTCGATACCTAGCAGTTCTGTGGTCTCATCTCCGTAGGGGCAATCCTCAAGCAGATAATGTTCGAATTCTTCGATCATGGTTTCACCTATTGTTTCATAATTTTGATTTTACATCATATCTGTTAAAAATACGATCGTATGACCACTGTGGTCAATAACTGCTGCTGTTCTAACGGAGTAGATGAACGGGCAATGTGGCAGTTCTAATGGATGGCTTAGTGGAAATCAGCTATCCAAATGTGCCGGTTTGCATCCTTTAGCGGTCATACATTCGAATTTAACATAGTCTAAGCAAGCGTTATGTATGAACGAACATAACGGTTATAAATGTATCGATTTGATCAGGATCTTATTGTTTTATCATTTTAAAATTAACATGTTTTAATCTTACTTACTCTTGTTTTTCCGATAACTTGATATTTCCAAGAATTTTATTGATATAGCATGGAGCTATCAAAAGTAGTCGAAACACTTGAGGAGATTGCCTCTCCTGAACTTGCAGAGGATTTCGATATTGGTCGTATAGGTCTCACACTTGACCTTGACAACGATATCAAAAGAATCGCAGTTGCACTTGACCCCACCGAATATGTCCTGGAACGTGCAGCACAGATAGGCGCAGACATGCTCATCACTCATCACACATTGATATTCCATTCTGTGAACCTTATATCAAAAGAGCTTGCAGGATTGCTGAAAATTGCATTTGACAATGAAATATCCCTTTATTCAATGCATACGAACTATGACAGTGCAAAGGGTGGTGTGAACGATGTGCTCGCTCAACGTCTGGGTCTTAACGACGTATATGAGGTGGGCATGGGGCGGATAGGTACTATCGATGAATGTCCTCTGGATGTGTTCATCGACCATGTGGCAAAAAGTCTGAACACTCATCTTCAGTATGTTGGGGAAAAGGATACAATTAAAAAAGTAATGGTCTTTGGTGGCAGTGGTTTCAAGGACGACTATCTCGATATCGCAAGAGACAACGATGTGGATGCCTATGTTTCCGCTGAACTCAAACACGATGTTCTCCGCAGCTATGATGACCTGCTCTTGGTAGATGCGACCCATTATGCAACAGAAAACCCTGCAATGGAAACTCTCTGTGAACGTTTGAAGGACTTATTAAAGATCGATGTTGAATTCATTGCGAACGATCCTTTCATCAAGGTGAGATGATGGCAGAAAAAGAGCATGAAGAACTTTCAGACGAAGAACTGGATGAACTGATGATGGAGCAGTCAAAAGCACCTGGCAGCAAAAAACACCGTGGCTATGGGAAGTTTGACAAACCACCGGTAAATAGGGGAGTTGCGGTCGCTTCTCCTGAGGAAGATGACGATGTGTGAAATGAAAAAGTAAAGTAAAAAAGGAAAGCTGAATACAAAATATTGAATGAATGCCAGCAGCCCTTTTGAACTAGAAATATCAAAAAGAGTGGACCATGCTGGTCTCACTCTTCTATGGTATTGTTAATAACTCGTTTTCCGCGTTCCATTGGGACAATGGTGAGTTCCGCATCTCCAAATTCGCGCTTTAGCGGTTCTTCCTGTGCTATCCTGTCCATTGTGAGTGCAACAGCGGCAACTTCGGAATGTGGCTGATTTCCAATAGCAACGTTCCAGTCTGCCAGATTGTATATCTCGGTTGGAACTTTTTCAGCACCGACTGCGATCATGAGCTTGTCGCACAATTTTATCTCTCCGGCAGCATCAGGAAGATTTATTCCGTACATGGAAAGGTGGCAGACTTTTCCGCCATCTTCTTTCCATTTAATGATCTCCTCTTTCCAGTTCACATCGTTCTCAACATAGAAATCGCCACCCCAGCGGTCAGCTACATCCTCGATGGCATTTTTAATGCCTTTATCATTGGATGCCAAGAGCATTCCTTCAGCACCGAGAGCCCGGGCTGTAAGGCCTACATGGGTGGTTATCCTTTTATCCCTCTCTGGACGATGTCCGAGTCGGAGGATCACAATCTTTTGCATTTTAATTAGATCTCCTTGAAACTCTGGATACGCTCCAGCATCATTCCCTCTACGATGAAAGGTGGTCGTTCCTTTGCGCTCTTGGCTGCGTTTTCAAGTTTTGATTTCTTCTCTGCATAAATGGTCATCATGTTTTCTCCTTCTTTCAAAGGTTCTCCATGTTTCTTATGCAAAAGTATTCCTGCACCTTTATCGTTAGGTGCTCCTGCAAGCCTGGCGATCTGAACAAGGCGTTTGTTGTCCATCTCAAGTATATATCCGTTATTAGGGGCAATAATATCTTCAGTGAACTCTCCCACGGAAATGTCCTTGTGGGTCACATCAGGATTTCCACCCTGTATCTTGATGATCTCTTTGAACTTTTCCAGTGCCTTTCCGTTCTTGAGGGTCTCAATGGCAAGGTCATATCCCTGGTCTTTGCCAGCCACATTTCCCATCTCAAGAAGCATTCCTGCAAGGGATACACTCTTCTCTATCAAGCTGTTCGGTCCCTCAAAGCTCTCAAGGACCTTCAATGCCTCGATCACCTCAAGTGCAGGTCCGATAGTGCGTCCCACGGGGGAGGCACCATAGGTCAGAGCACAATCCACATCCATACCAAGCCTGTCTCCGAGATTGATCAAGTCTCTTGCGAGCTTTCTTCCTTCCTGTACGTTCTTGATCTTCGTACCGGGGCCTGTGGGTATGTCCATTACGACATGGTCTGCACCAATGGCACCTTTCTTTGCCATGATGGATGCGAGCATCTGGCAATGCGGGTCAATTGAAAGCGGGTATTCGACCTTTATGAGCTTATCATCCGCAGGTGCAATATTGGTAGCACCACCCCAGACAAGTACGCCACCGACCTCTTCGGTCATCCTCTTAATTTCAGCAGCATCGAACTCAACAGGTGCAAGTATCTCCATCAGGTCTGCGGTCCCTCCTGCACCAGTAATTGCCCTTGAGCTGGTCTTTGGGATGAGTAACCCGTTTGCAGCTACTATGGGAACGATTAGCAATGAGATCTTATTTCCGGGAACTCCTCCGATGGAGTGTTTATCCATTATTGGATGAGTCTCGAAATCCAATGTGTCTCCAGAATCTATCATGGCACGGGTAAGCCATTCGGTTTCATCATCGGTCATGTCGTTTATGTATGTGGCAGTGAGGAATGCAGCAATTTCTATCTCGGCAAGGTTCTCTTCGACAATATCCTTCACAAGTATGTCTATCTCTTCCTTTGTGAGCTTCTGTCCATCCATTGTCTTTCTAATAATGTATGTGGACTTTGGTTTTTCAGCAGGGAATACCTCGACCGTCTCGGTCCATTCCTTATTCAGTGCCTCTTTCACTTCATGGTATAATCCTATCATGCCGGGTGATATCATATCTTCTGTGAAATCCACGATAGCTGTTAGGGTCTCGTGGTCCCTTATACGTACCCTATCTCCTTCATTGACACCTAGTTCCTTAGCATCAATTGTGTTCAGGATCACTTTATATTTGCCTACTTTGACATCAATGGGTTGTACTTTTAGTTGCATTGTCTCACCTTTATCTCTTTAGTACTTTCATTTTTCTGGATATATAGGTTTACATTGGCTGACCTTTCTGGGTTGTGTTGATGCTAGTTTTACCTATTGTATAACCAATAATCTTTTATAAAACGGTACTATAATTATCATAATGATAATAATGCTGTGCAATTTGCAGTAAGCGAATGTACTCAATCTGCACAATAATGAAGATATATCATGGGGGCAGTCCCTCTATTTTGGTCCATAAAAAATATCGATCACAAAAGGTTTGGTAGAATGATAGAAAGTTCTGATAATGGGTTCGATGCAAAAAAGACGAAAATATGTCTGCGGAGAATATTACAATGAATACAATAGATGTGGTAGAGGATGACTTGTCACCAAGTTCATCTTTAGGGGAAGTGGGTACGAGTAAATCCTCGGAAGATCAATTGTCAAATATTGTAGAGGCCGTTGAAGATGATTCTCAGTCCGAGCTCCTTTCTAAAGAAGAACTGGAGAGCGATATTGAGGGGTTGCTTGATCTTGCCGATGAAAATGTAGACGATTCCTCAAAGTTACCGGATGGGGTCAATTCAGCATGGGAAAAGACCCTGAATGAACTTGGTGCAGAGAACCCCCTTCCAGAAGATATCCCACTTGAGATCAAACCTGATTCGTTTTTCAAGAAGTTCTTGAATATGATTAGTCCAAAAGCTTTTGAACTGGAAGATTATGATCTCGCAAAACACGGTCCTCTTGTAGAAATAGCCCTTCCAGCAGATTCTGCTTATAAAGAAATGGAATTCTATAATGTGAATCCACCATATTCTTACATTAGAGTGGCTTATAATCCTGATATTCATGAATACCTATACCAGGTACTTGAACCTGAACTTTCCAAAGAGGAAACAAGGCTTTTCAAGATGATAAAAGAACGTCTTGGCGAAGTTATGGATGCTCATCTGAAAAGTATGAACAGACTTGATTCTGAAGAGTATCTGAGGTCAAATGTTAATTCTTTCCTGATCGATTACAGGATCAGAATCACCACCATAACTCGCGAGAAGATCAATTATTACATTATTCGTGATTATCTTGGTTATGGTGAAGTAGATGCCATTATGCGTGATCTGGAGATCGAGGATATTTCAGGCGATGGTCCGAACACTCCTGTTTATGTTTATCATAAGAAGTATGAATCCATACCTTCCAATATAATTTTCGATGATGAAGATGTATTAAATGCTTTGATCATAAGGCTAGCTCAAATTTGTGGCAAACATATTTCCATTGCGAATCCAATCTTGGACGCAACATTGCCTGATGGTTCCCGTATACAGATGACTCTTGGAAGGGAGATCACCACAAGGGGAAGTACTTTTACTATTCGTAGATTCAATGAGAATCCAATTATGCCTGGTGATCTTGTGGGCTATCATACATTTTCTACTGCAATGCTGGCATATCTCTGGCTTGCTGTTGATTCAAGTAGGAGTCTCATTTTCGCAGGCGGCACTGCTTCAGGCAAGACCACTGCGATGAATGCTATTTCCACTTTTATTCAGCCTGAAATGAAAATTGTTTCCATTGAAGATACAAGAGAATTGAACCTTGCTCACCCTAATTGGATACCTGGTGTTACGCGTGATGCTTTTGGAGGTGAAAATAAAGGTTCCATTGAGATGTATGAACTTTTGAAGGCTGCACTTCGTCAGCGTCCGGAATTTATCCTCGTGGGTGAAGTTAGGGGTGCTGAAGCATATGTGCTTTTCCAGGCAATGTCCACAGGGCACACAACATTTTCCACTATGCATGCAGATTCCGTATCATCGATCGTACACAGGCTTGAGAATCCTCCCATCAATGTTCCCAGGATCATGATTCAAGCTCTTGATATTGTAGCAATTCAGGCACAGGTGAAAATTGGGGATGAGAGGGTAAGGAGATGTAAATCACTTACCGAGATCATAGGGGTTGATCCAAGGTCTGGTGAACTTCTGACTAATGAGGTATTTGTGTGGAATGCAGCAAAAGACCTGTTCCAATATTCCGGTCGTTCCTACGTCCTTGATGATCTAATGGAATCAAGAGGCTGGGATGATGCTAAGGTCAAGGAAGAATTACAGGAGCGTCAAGACGTTCTCGAATGGTCACGCTTGAAGAATATCACATACTTCAGGGATTTCTCCAAGATAGTGGTTGCGCACAGGCGTGAGCCTGAAACATTATTGAAAGTTGTAAGGCAGGATCTGAATGGATAAATATCTCAATATAGCTTTTGCTCTTTTTGGTAAATACTATGTGGACAAACGTTCAAAGTATTTTTCCTTAAGACAAAATCTCCTCAGGTCCAGGATGAATCTGGGGTATGATCGATATCTTTCTGGTGTCCTCCTGATGTCTATTATCGCCACATTAGGTATACTTCTCCTATTCTTTTTTGTTATAGCACTTGTTGGTGTGCCAGTTATAGAGGCAAATAGGTTTGGTTTTCCAGCATGGACTGCTGCTTATCGTCCTTACCAGCCTATACTGATAGCGGTCTTTGGAGGACTTACTTTTGCAGCTTTATGTTTTGGCAGTGTTTATTCATTAATGAAATATTATCCCGCTATAATCGCAGGTGATAGAAAACGCAGGATCGAACAGATGTTGCCTTATGCTATCAACTATATGTCTGCAATGTCTGGTGCAGGAGTTCTTCCTGTCGATCTCTTCCGTGCTCTTTCAAACAATGAGATCTATGGTGAAATGTGCGTTGAAGCAAAATATCTCGTACGTGATCTGGAGGTTCTTGGCAGTAACCTTGTGTCTGCAATGAAGAACCTTGCATCTGCAACACCATCTCCGATGTTACAGGAATTCCTTCAGGGTGCGATCACCGTTGTAACTTCTGGTGGTGAGCTTGAGCCATATTTCAAGATAAAGGCTGAACAGTATATCATTGATAACAGGCAGAGACAGAAAGAGTTTCTGGAAACTCTCGGTCTTCTTGGTGAGACATATGTTACTGCATTTGTGGCTGGTCCTTTGTTCCTTATTATCACAATAGCTATCGTATCACTCATGGGTGGTGCAGATGATATGTTCCTATACATTCTTGTTTATGGCCTGATCCCAGTTGGAAGTGCGATGTTTATCGTGATAATAAGTTTATTAACTCCGGAGGAATGATCATGAAGTTCAATAAAAAGACCGGAAAAAATATTGTTGAAATTGATGACCTTGATGAGGATCAGCTCAGTGAATATGAAGAACAGGTCATCCTAATGAAGCTTGATGATGTCAAGAAAGATGATCGTTTAAGAGATTTCATGAAGGATCCCAAAGGTTCCTTTTCAACATATCCTTATTATGCCATGATCTTCAGTGGACCGGCAGCAATTCTATTCATGATTGCTGGTTTGTACTTTACCTGGGGTACACCCAGCATTGATAATGTTCTAATTATTTCAAGCTGGATATTTATGCTCCCTCCTGCATTGACATACTTTCGTAAAGCAAGTTACATCAACAAGGTGGAGGAATATCTTCCAAATTTTCTTCGTGATATTGCAGAGATGAGCAGAGCAGGCCTCACCCTTCCGTCTGCTGTAGGAACTGTTGCAAAAGGTGAATACGGTGAAATGACCCCGGAGATCCGTAAGATGGATGCTTCTCTTTCATGGGGTATCTCTTTTGAGGATACGCTTGAGACTTTCGGAAAAAGGATGAACACTAGTCTTATTACTCGGTCAGTAGCACTTATCACGCAGGCAAATCGTGCAGGAGGTCGTGTTTCTTTTGTCCTCGAGGCTGCTGCAAGGGATGCAAGTGAGATCAAGACCCTTGAACGGGAGCGCCGTGGTAACATGGCTGTTTATGTTGTGATCAGTTACATGTCATTCTTTGTATTCATTTTTGTGATATTGATGCTGGCCACAAAGTTCGTTCCTACTATGCACATGGCAAGTGTAGCTTCATCTTCTGCACCTGCCGGTGGCTCTTTCATAGGTAGTTTCGATGCTGATAATTTTGTACGTATACTTTTCCATGCCACCATCATCCAGGGTTACATGAGTGGCCTTGTTGCAGGACAGATGGGGGAAGGGAAGTTGAGTGCCGGGCTGAAACACTCTTTCGTCCTGACGTTAATTGCATGGCTGTCATTCATAGTGCTTTAAACTATGACTGGACTATGAATGTTGGCCTATCGAATAGTTGAGCTATCGGTTGAACGAATGAATAAATGAACGAATGAATAAATGAACGAATGAATAAATGAACGAATGGCCAGTCAAATAAATGAATTAAAAAAAGAATATCAGAAGCTCAAAGTTTTAAAAATGAGCTTCTTGCCTTTTCTTTTATCGATGTGAAAAGGTCTTTTCCTTTTGTGTCTATTCCCACTATAAGTGGTCCGAATTCATTAACTTCAAGTTCCCACACGGCTTCCGGCATTCCAAGGTCGAGCCAGTGGACTGCAGGTACGTTCTTTATGGATCCTGATGCAAGGGCAGCACATCCGCCGGTATAGGCAAGATATACGCATTTTTCTTTCATGGCATCAGCCACATTGTTCATTCCACCCTTTCCAATAAGGACACGAACATTGAAGTTCTCAAGCAGTGCAGGTGTCATCTTCGACATTCTATCACTTGTCGTAGGGCCTGCAGCAACGACTCTCCATTTTCCATCTGTCTGTTGCATAAGTGGACCACAATGGTAAATGGCTGCACCTTCAAGGCTGAATGGAAGTTCTTTACCTTCTTCTTTTAGTTCGAGGATCCTCGCATGAGCTTCATCACGGGCTGTCAGTACTGTTCCGGATATATAGACAATGTCGCCGGCGTTGAGTTCTTCGATATCCTCTTTTTTCAGGGGTGTGCTAAGGTGATATTCCATTATTCGTCACCTCCGAGAACAACGGATGCGTGTCTGTTTGCCCAGCACTGGATATTAATGGCTACCGGAAGCGAGGCAGTGTGGCAGTAGGATGTGGCAAGATGGACAGCAAGGGCTGTGGTATCCCCTCCAAGTCCCATGGGTCCGATGCCAAGGGAATTTATGTCTTTGAGGATGCCCTTTTCCTCATCGTTCATGTCCGTTACTTTGCGCAAGAGGGCAGCTTTTGCAAGACGGGCGGCTTTATCAAAGGACCCACCGATACCAACTCCTACGATTATTGGGGGGCAGGGTCTTCCGCCAGCGTTGAGAACGGTCTCAAGGATGAATTTTCTTATATCTTTCAGTTCTGTGGGATTCATCATCTTAAGGGCACTCATGTTTTCCGAGCCTGCGCCTTTTGGTGCTACGGTTATCTTTAGTTGATCGCCTTCGACAAAGTCGTATTTGATATCGGGGAGGCCGTCTCCGGTGTTATCGCTACTATTGCTCCTTGTTATGGGGTGTACCGCATTTGGTCTGAGGGGTACTTCCTGTGTAGCTATCCTGGATGCTTCAAGGATAGCTCCTTTAAGGTCAATATCAAGTTTGAGTTCCCTTCCAATCTCGACATAAAAGATAAGGATACCTGTGTCCTGACAGAGTGGTATGTTGTTGTTGCTTGCGATATCAATGTTCTTCAGTATCGCATCGATCTGTGATCTTGCAACGTCACTTGACTCATTTTGTCTTGCATTTTTAAGTGCATCTATAACATCATCAGGGAGTTGTGTCTCTGCCTCTCTGATTATGTCTACAGTGGCCTCAACTACATTTTTGTATGTCACCATGCTTGTCACCATGTCTAATGTCATGTCTGTCAAAAAAGATTAATTTGATAATTTAAATGGTGCGGGAGAAGGGATTCGAACCCCCGAACGTCTACACGAGCAGATCTTGAGTCTGCCACCGTTGGCCACTTGGTTACTCCCGCATTTGAGAAATACGTTGCTATTAACAGCAGTATTTGTTATAAACATATCCATTTAAATTATTTACATCTGTTATTATCAGATGCGTTTATTGGGGGTCTTTTAATCTGCCTTTGATGTTCTTATTATGAATTCATTAAATTTTGATCGAATGCTGATCCTATCATTACAAATATTCTGTTATTTTTAGAATTATATTTATTAGTGAGTAAGTAATTATATTGTTCTCATGACAACCTTTCGATCTGATAGTAATCTATCTTCTGGTACATGCAGTGGCAATGAGAGCAATAAAGAGCTTGTTCTGAGTGTAGCCAGTCGCGGCTGGCATCCGGAAATGCTGACTAAGAAATGTAGTAATGATTATCAGATGCATTTCGGGGGTTCTACCCTTGACCTTGAAGGTTTGATCGAGTTCATGGGAGCTATCCATTATGCCCTTCCAAATCTTGTGTTCGAGATATATGATGTCATTGCAGAAGGCGACAAGGTAGTGACACGCTGGAAGGCAAGTGGTACCCATCTTGGTAAGTTTCAGGGAGTTGTCCCTACAAAAAAACCTGTGCATTTCACGGGAATCACGATCAGTCGCATTGAAGATGGGAAAATAGTTGAAGACTGGGAAGAGGTGGATCAGCTTAATTTTGCACAGCAGTTCGGTTCCTTCTCTGATATGTTCTGATACTGTCCTTTCTTATCCTTATGAAATATCTTTTATAGAAACAGATGACTGTACAAATGACAATAATACATTAATTAAAAACGTGATCTTAATTTCAGTACCACTAACAAAGGAGAGTTCATTTGGTTAGCACTAGCACCTTGTTTGCCCTTTTCCTTGTATATTGGGCAATCATATCTATACTTGACAAGAAAGGAATACTTGAGCGATACAACATATCTACCTATGGTCCTGTCCTTATGATCAGGACGGTCAAAGGTCAGGCTCTGTTGGATACCCTTGCACGCCCGAAGAGAAGTTGGAGGACCTTTGCGAACATTGGCATTGTCCTTATGTTCGTTGGCATGTTCGCCATGTTCTTCATAATCATACTTTCAGATGTTGCAATGCTGGCCTCTATAGGCCAAAGCACATTGCCGGAACCTGGGAAGTTCAATGAGGCAAGGAATATTTTTCTGATACCAGGTGTCAATGAGTTCATACCTCTGACGTGGGGTGTTATAGCCTTGCTTGTTACTCTTGTAGTTCATGAGTTCTCACATGCTATCCTCTGTAGGGTCGAGGGTATCAGGGTAAAATCCATGGGAATTCTCCTTGCCATCGTTCCCATAGGTGGTTTTGCTGAGCCTGACGAGGAGGAGCTCTTCGGTGTTAAAAAGGAAAATGCAGAAAACCTAGGTGCTGATACTACTGATGGACCCATCGAAAGACGTATTCTGGGCACCGTTAAAGAAGTGGTGCCTAAAAAAGTTGCTTCAAGGGAGCAGAGGGCAAGGATACTTGCTGCAGGTGTAATGTCTAATTTCGTTGTTGCTTTAATTGCATTCCTCCTTTTCTTCGGTCCGGTTCTTGGTGCTATAGCTCCAATGAGCGATACCATGATTATCAATGTGACCTCTGATTCGTCAGCCGATATTGCAGGGCTTCAGGACGGCATGGTCATAACACAGATCGATGATACTTCTATACAGAAGGCCAATGACATCATTCTTTATATGAACAATATAGAAGCAGGGACAGTTGTTCAGGTGCATGCTTCAAAGGATCAGAACTTGTTGGTCTATGATGTTGAGGTCGGAAATGATACGGATGATGGTATAAAGGGTATCTATGTCAATAATATCGTTACGGATTCTCCGGCTGAAGCAATGGGTCTTGAAAGCGGTATGCTGATAGTAAAGATCGATGATACTCCAATAGGTTCATCGGAAGATTTTGTTGCCTTTATGAACTCCACCACGGTAGGTCAGGTCATATCTGTGGAAACAGTGATAGCTGATAAAGCTACAGAAGAGACTGTTTCTTCTGAGATATTTGAGATCGAACTGGCTTCCCATCCAGACGGCGGGTCAGAAAAAGGGTTCCTTGGTATCTATTATGGATCAAATGGAATTGAAATTGTGCCTCTTGGTATGTCCATAGGCGAATTCCCTGCAAATGACTACCTTGCGGCTCTGAAAGCTATACCTTCGATGCTTGGCGGATTCACTGGCTGGATAATTATTCTGGGCCTTCCTATATTTGGATTTGCAGGGGAGGGCTTCCCCGGATTTAGTGGTCAGCTTGCACAGTTCTATTCTCCGATAGGATGGGGTGAACCATTAGGAATTGGCTTATTCTGGATTGCGAACACATTGTTGTGGGTAGGTTGGCTCAACTTTTATGTTGGCCTGTTCAATTGTCTGCCGGCAGTACCACTCGATGGTGGTCATGTATTCAGGGACTATCTGCACGCTTTGATCAGCAGGTTCATTTCCGATGAAACCAAAGCAAAAGAGGTATCTTCCGCCATTGCAGCATCCTTTACAATGCTGATACTGGCCTCGTTCCTCTTTATGATATTCGGTCCTTATATTGTACATGGATTCTAAGTGTACAATACATTTACATAGGTCTGATATTAAGAATAAAATATAGATATAAGAGGTAAATTGGATGAAGTACCCAAATTTCTTACGCACGCATATGGCAGGTTATATTGGCATGTCCATAGCTGTCGTTGTTATCTATATTTTTATTTTTATTAAGATCATGTAGTTTGAGCAGCAGCTCGAGCATATCAACTTTCACGATGCCTTCTACTGGGTGGTCTCAACTATCACAACGGTTGGTTATGGTGATATCGTATTCGGTTCTGTCATTGGAAAGTTATTCTCCATAGTTGTGCAGGTTTCTGGCATTTCCATGTTCTTTGGTATTCTGATAACACTTGTTGTAACTCCCTGGTTCGAGAAGACAATGAAACTTCCTTTACCTGCAAGGGTTCCTAAGAACATGTCCGACCATATCATAATCTGTGGTTATAACCAGCTCGTAGAGACATTGATAGAAGAGTTTCAGGAGCAGGAGCTGGACTTTGTCATTCTTTCGGATGATGAGGAAGTCCTTCGTTCCATAAATAAAAAACATATTCCTTGTTTGTATGGTATAGCCAGTGAAGAGTCTTCCCTTGAGAATGCGAATATCCATTCTGCAAGGTTTCTCATTGCCAATATGTCGGACAGGGAGAATGCGAATATCACTCTGACCGCACGCAAGCTCAGTGATGTCCGGGTAATAGCGGTTGCTGAGGATGCTTCTAATGTGAAGTACCTGAAATATGCAGGTGCTGACAGGGTAATTTCGCCAAAGCTCGTGCTTGGCAGGTTCATTGCAAAAAAGGCGGTAGATCCTATCCTTGGAATGGTTTCCGGTGCAACCGAGTTCTTTGATGGTTATCGAATTGTAGAACTTCCGATACAGTCAAAAAGCACTCTTGTTGGAATGACACTTCTTCAGGCATCGATAGAAGATAGGACGGGTGCCAAGGTCATAGCTCTGCGTAAAAGCGGTAAGTTAACATTCGATGTCGATCAAAGTGATCGAATTAAAAATAATACTGTGATCCTTGCAGCCGGTACAGTGGAACAACTTGCAAAACTTGAAAATTTAGCTGGGTGAAGCATTGCTATGAGAACAGAGGAACATTTGATAGTACTTGGTTATGGTGATGTGGGCAAACGCATTGTAGAAGTGCTCCAAGACCATCAGCTCAACTTTATGGTCGTTGATACAAATGAGCAAAAATTTTCAAATGCTGATTTCCCTTATGTTGTGGGCAATGGCACAGATGAAGATGTCCTTAAGGAAGCCGGGATTGAAAAAGCATCAACTTTAATAATCACTTTGAGCGATGACAATGATGTCATTTTTGCAACCCTTATCTCACGTGGCATGAAACCGGATTCCCTCATATTCTCACGTGCCAATTCTGTAAGGTCCATTGATAAGATATACAAGGCCGGTGCTGATTACGTGGGTTCCCTTTCCATTGTTGCAGGGCAGATGCTTGCCAAGATAACTTCCACATGTACAAAATACGAATGTGACCATCTTTTCGAAGATATTGTTCTCTATGAGGGAATAGGTATTGAGAAGTTCAAGTTACATGAAAAATCTCCCATGGTCGGTATTTCCATAGTTGAACTTGATCTTATCAAAAAGGTTGGTTGCAGGGTACTTGGCGTTGAACGTAATAAGGAAGTTAATATTGATCCGCATGATTATTTTGTCCTTGAACTTGGGGATGTGGTTGCAGTTGTAGGTGGCAGGGATCAGATGGAACTGTTCCATAATGCATATGTGACAAAGAATTGATATATTCCTGGAAAAACGATATTATGGATCCTCTTACTCTGGTTGCATTGGTGCTATTGCTTTCTATCCTTTTCTCATTTCTCGGAATGGGTGGTGCTGTTATCTATGTGCCACTGTTCTATTGGCTAGGGATCGATCTGATAACTGCCATTGCAATGGCTCTCATGCTCAATGTGGTCACAACTGCTTCTGCATCCGTTACTTACCTGAGGAAAAAGACAGTTGATCTACCCACAGCAGCACCGTTCATCTTATCCTCTGCAATAGCTGCACCTTTGGGTGCTTATGTCTCAACGTCTATTCCGGAAGAGTTGGTCCTTCATATTTTCAGTGTGGTCGTAGCTGCTGCCTGTGTACTTATGATACTCTCAAAAGATATGGGGGAGAATGATACTGCTTCTAACCTGGGTGTAAAGGAACGTTTGGCTATCGGGATAATAGCAGGTCTGGTCATAGGTTCCATAGCAGGATTGCTGGGCATAGGCGGCGGGATTTTCCTTGTACCTATACTCGTGTTCCTGGGATTTGGTGTCAGACGTGCCCCTGCAACATCTGCTTTGGTGGTGCTGTTCTCTTCTCTTTCCGGATTCCTTTCACACATAGGTAATGCCCGGATAGAGCTTCATACGCTTGCGATCCTTGGGATCGTGGCCTTTATCGGAGGTCAGCTAGGTTCTCATCTAATGTACCTTAGAGTTTCATCCCTTAGTGGTTTCTTTGAGAACTATTTCAAAAAGATATTCGGCTTGCTTTTGATACTGATATCCATGATGCTACAGTTATCTCTCCTTAAATGATGGTATACTGCGCTGTATGATTCTGCTTTCATGATGGAAAGCTTTAATAGTAAACATTAGGTTAGATTTCCATATTTTACATTTCTTCCAAAATATTTATATCTATTAAATTAATATATTAATACTAAAGATATAATAATGGTGATTTTATGAAGAGACAATTCAAGATTAGTGAAAATTTAAAAACGCTTTATAATGATACGAAAGTAAAACTCTGGCTTCTCAACGTTGCAAAATCTGATGCTACAACTAAAACACACTTATGCATTATGCACTCTTATGTGCGATTCACTGAGAAGTCACCAACCGAATTAATCAAAGAAGCAGGTGCTGAAGAAGAATGTGTTCCAATGCGGGATAGGTCGATTAAAGTAAATTTGCTATTATATCAGGATTTTTTATTAAAGGGTGGTACATATCCCGATGGTTCTAAACAAAAATCATTAGCACAATCATCTGTGAAACAACAAGTTTCTGTTATCAATGGGTTCTATAAATCACATGATATTGCAATTCCAACATCAATCAAGCCAATAAAATCATCTGGAAAGGCTGGAAATATTGGAGTTCCTGAAAAGGAAGAATTGGAAATTGCATTGGCAAATGCTAATCTAACACAAAAAACTGTAATATATATTGGAACATCCAGTGGATTAGCTATCAGTGACATTCTTAAATTAAGTGTGGGGCAAGCAACAAAAGATATTGATGAAAATAATATCACTACTTTGACCCTTAACAGAAAGAAAACCGATATACCTTTTGAAACATTCTTATCACCTGAAGCAACAAGGGCTATAAGACAATATCTGAATTATCGCAATGGTTACGGAACATCAAGTAAAAAACATATTCAACAGGATTGGCACAATAAACGCAAAGTCAATAGTGATGATGATTTTCTTTTTGTAAATGAACAAATTAGTAGTAAATATTTAGAAACTCTCGATGATAGTATCAGAGCATTGGATGAAAATGCCTTCATCAAGTCCATGAAAAGCCTTTCAATAAAATGTGGATTCAATCCTGAAAAGAACACATATTGTAAGTTCCATAGTCATTCATTTAGAAAATATTTTTCTACTAAATTACTATCGGCAGGCTGTAATGAAATCTTTAAGGACTATCTATGTGGCAAAAAAATTGATATTAATAAGAAAACATACTTTTTTCCTACTACAGCAGCTGCCAAAAAGCTTTACATGACCTATCTTAATGCGTTCACCTTTGAGAATACACAGACCATTACAATAAAAGATGATAATTACACGGCTTTGGAAAAGCAAATTGAAGAAATAGAAAAGGTCAAAGATGATAATGAACTATTGTTAAGACAAGAGATAGACAAAGTAAACTCCATGCATGTGGATATGTCCAACATGAGTAAACTTGTAGTTACATACCAAGGGATACTAAATGGCTACAAAGGGCGTCTTGATATTTTAGAAGCAGAACGTCAAGTGCAACAAGTTTAATCCGCAAAACAATCATATTTTTCATCTGAATCTATTCTGTTAAAAATTCAGATGATTCTTATGCCTCTTCCCACTTACTCTTTTTTAAATTATGCATTATAGTTTGATTTTTCGATTCTCTTATCTTGTTGACAAAAATTGACAAAGGACGTAACCGAGTTCGTCAATATTTTCAAAAATTAAAATGCTTTTTTAATGTTTAAAAATTAACTACGAAAGGGACATATTACTTTTCAAATAATTGGTTTATGTCATAGCATGTGCAATTTTTGCAGATTACAAAATCGTAATTGGGCGACCCAAAATATATATATCTAACTTCAACGGTCTCAATACCTAGAAGTATTAATGTATATTTATACATAAACTTCTATAAATTAAATTTAAAAATTAGGTGAAAAAATGAAAAAGAAAATTGTAATTTCAGTTGACCACGATGTTTTGGTTGACTTTGATAATGCCATTGAAAAAAGAATGATACCACGTAGTAGGTACTTAAACAAATTAATGAAAGAAGAAATAAAAAAATTAGAAAATAAAAACTACGATGTGAGTAGAAATGACAAATGAAATTGAAAAATCAGTGCATGCCAGTGCACTAGATGTTAAAGATACAAGTAATACTGATGAAATCAAACTACTTAAGCTTTGCCAAGATGACGAATTTGCAGTAGATATATCAAAAAAGAACAGTTCATTTGTGACTTCTTTAAAAGAAAATTCAGTATTCCATTCTCAAAAAGTTCAGATGATAGTTAACGAATTTGGTTTAAGTGAAGATGAAGCAACAAAAGCTCTCCAGACCCTAGAATCGCCTGTTGCATCTAATCATAAAATGGATGAAATAATAAAGGGACTTTGCAGTACATTCAAAATTCCATTGGATGATGCGAAGGAATTATTTGAACTTGTACAGTTGGCTAATTTAGGTACAAATGCTAAAAAGCCAAAAAAAGAAGACATGGTATGGGAAATTTCTGATTATATTAGGGAAACTCATCATGTTTTATGTATAGCTGATTCAAGGGAAGTGTTGCTTTATCAGGATGGAATATATACAAGCGCTGGTGCCATCACAAAAATCGAAAATCTAATCGCTGAAGGAGCATATTCTAAATTTAAAACCAAATTTTTAAAGAGCGATATTGCAAATACTCTTCATCGTCTGGAATACACATCCAGCATTGACCGAAACGAAATGGATTCGGATAAAGATTGTATTGTGGTCAATAATGGAATATTAAATGTTATAACAGGTGAATTAAGACCTCATATCCCCGATGAAAAATTCACAACTAAATTGGACATGCACTATGATAAGAACGCAGATTTAGTTAAAGAATTCAAATTTTACCTTGACTCTACTTTCAAAGGAATTGAATGGGAAATAGACATTTTCCAGGAATGGTTTGGTTATTGTCTTTACAACGGCTACCCATTGGCAAAATTTCTTTTCTTGAATGGCGATGGTGGAAACGGAAAAGGTACAGGATTAACTATACTTGAGCGTTTCTTGGGGGAATCGAATTGTAGTTCATTGTCGCTGGAAGAGATTGCATCAAATGACAAATTCACATTATGTACACTTGACAAAAAATGGGTTAACATATGTGGCGATATTGGAAATGGTACAATCAAAGCTACCAAAAATCTAAAAAAACTGACTGGAAGGGATACTATTACAGCACAATGGAAATACGGGCAACCATTCAGTTTTAAAAATCGTGCAAAATTGGTGTTTGCAGGGAATGAATTGCCTGAATCAACTGACCAGACAATGGGTTTTCTTAGAAGGCTTATTGTTTTAGATTTTCCAAACTCGTTTAAAGAAGGCGATAAAAATACGATTGTCGACTTAGAAGGAAAATGCACCACGCCTGAAGCATTAACAGGTATATTAACATGGGCTATTGAAGGACTTCAAAGGTTGTTAAAGAACAAGAAGTTTTCACACAGTATTTCTTGCAATGAAACTGCCAAACTATATGCCAAAAAAACGAATCCTGTTGAAAATTTCATAAAAGATAGGATAATTGGCGTGGAAGGTAATCTCGTTGAGAAAGACTTAGTGTATGATATTTACAAATCGTATGCGAAAGAACATGGGTTACCGAGTAAAGGAAAAACAATATTTAGCAAGGAAATAATTTCTGGCTGTAAAAAAGTTGGGATAAATATAAGCCCAAAACAGGCAACTTATGGCAAAAGACCTTACTGCTATATTGGAATAAAACTTGTATGTGATGATAGAGTGGAAATTAAAGATGGACCTTTTGAGGCTAGTAAAGTTTCATCAAATATTTCAATTCCTGTGAATCCGTAATAGAAGGCTCTTTTAACCGAAATATAAAAGTTGCATTGAGTTGATTCTATTTATTGGAATCAACTTTTTCTTTTTTGTTCCTTCTTATGTGGTTTACTTAAAAATTCGAAAATTACTTAAAATCTAAATAAAACCAACTTGTTTTTGACACTGTTTCTTATATAATTTAATTAAAAATAAGTTATTTTTGCTTAAAATATTAGTAAATCTAAAATCAATTTCGTGTGTAATTTATCATTCGATTTACTCTAAAATCTGGAATAAATGAAAATAAGTTTTTTTATATATTTGAATTCAATGCCTTACTCGAACATTGTCAGCTCTTATTAAGGTAATATTTGTTTTACAGACTTTTTTGGATATTTCCATAAATTTCAAGTAAAATGATATCAGTAAGCTATTTATTGGAAACTATTTTTAAGATATATTTTGAGTAACTAATTTATCCCATATAATTTTTGAAAATGAATATTTGAGTAAATTCCAATCAAATTTTAAGTTTCTTCAAAGTAAGGCTTTGTACAAATCCTCTATAATATATGTACCACATATAAAGGAAATATCGATGTTCACCTGCTTTCATATGTAGTTAATCGATTCATCTACATTGCTCTAAATTCCTTGATATGAAGGATTCCTACAGAGCCGTTTTTAATCAAAAAAGAAGCTTCAAACATAGTTGAATTGATGGGGAGAGAATTAAAATGTATTGCAGATATTGTTCTGCTTTCACTGTATATTCTTCATATTTCAGAGGTTTAAATTCTGAAGCCTACTCCTTACCCTATCCACCACTCCACATCGTCGTACAAAGCATTCTGAGCATTCTGAGCCACTTACATAAAGAAGACTAAACTTGCTTTTTGAATGGATTGTCAAAATTATGCAGGTAAATAGACACCTTCTTATCATAGCATTTTTTGGAAATTAAATAGCAAATTGACACCATCTACTTGTATGAATTTTCAAGACATTATTCCAGCTTTGGTTACCTGGGCATTTTTTGGAAAAGCTAAATACGGAACTTATGCAATTTGCATATTCAATATTTATATTTTTTAAGAAAGTTTTATATTGTTTTGAAACATTCTAAATTATGTTGTCAGTGATTTAGACGCTGACAAACTTTCAAAATAGATATTTTTCATAAAATTTATCGAACCGTTTAAAGGTGATTATAATCATGACTCAAAATTATCCCCCATTCATAGTAAAAAAATTAATATTAACAACGATACTAAATAACGAAAATTCCTATACTTCTGAAGCAATTTACGAAAAAAGCAACTATAGAGGCACATATAACTCTTTACGAAGTTTGTTGTATGATTATAAAAAGCGAGGTTATCTTGAAGTTATCAATAAAGATAGACCTGCACTCTATTCTGTTACTTCACTTGGGAAAATGCATGCAGAGAACGAATTTTTTGCAATTAACCGAAGAATACAAAAAATTGAAGAAAAGGCTGTACTGATAGCAAATGCAATGCTTGAGGATTCAGATATTGTACAACAAAAAGCCTCAGAAATCGCAAATAGAATGAAAAGTGACAATGTAACTACTATAATTAAGCAGGAAGATTCCAATATCTGTGATATAGGCAATGAAAGTAAACCGAAAGCCATTGAAAATAATAATGAATCTTCAGAACAGAGCTTGCCTGGCGGAAAAGATGGGATGATTGCAAAATTACGTGAAGAAATTGAATTTCTGGAAAGCAAGCCACCGGAAATTATCTACAGAAATGTATATGTATCAGCTGAAGATGAAAAACAACAAAGAAATGATAAATCTGTAAACCGTAAACCTTTAGCTCGTAGTTATAATGGAAAATTGTTGGATGATGTCTTTTTTGATACTTTAATTCATTATGCTCTTTACAAAAAACCAAATGGTGTTTTGGAATTTATCTTTGGAAAAGATGTTTTCATACTTCCAGTTGCACAGGGAAATCCAAGTGTGAACTTAGGCCTTTTAGAAAAGATTACCGACAGGAAAGAAGTTCTCCATTGCAAACTCTTTATCAGCGACTACCTCTCGGATGGATTTATAATAAGTAGTGAAAACATTGGGGAGCTAGCGAGAATCCCGTATGGGTCTAAGTCAAAAGCACCTGTGCCAATGAAATCGAAATCCTCTACTAGAAGCCGAAAAGGAAGTCAAAAAAATGATAAAAACAAAGGTCAAAAAGTGAAAATTAATTTCGACCCGAATGGTAGATGAATAGTTCTGGAAGCCCTACTACTTCCAGACCTAAGTTCCTTTTTTTGGTGGTAAAATTGCTTCTTGTAGCATCAACTATTGGAATTGAAGTACTTCTTTATGAGTTTGCATTAGGCCTTCATACCCCTATGTAAGCGCTTAATGCTAATTTCGGTTTGGGTTTGGGTTCGATATAGTAGTTATGCCAACAAAAGTATGTAGATTTGACTATAAAGCATCCCACTTGTCACAAAGTAAGGGAGTTTATGTTCAAAGCCAATATGTTCAACAGATTTATATATGATAAATGTTTTTTCGTATGTATGTGGGATACAAAGGAATACGCGGCATCCAAAAAGAGGTAATATGAAAAAAAATGATTCTTTAGATGAAATGGTACAAACAACGATTCGCCTGCCGAGACGCGATTTAGTTTTACTCGATGGATTTTTAGAGTGGTGGAACGACCGTTCGAGTATCAATTTGGGCAGAAGACACCATGATATTAGCCGTTCTGATTATCTAAGACATGCGATATGGTCAGCTATAGTTGAAGATTATGGGGAATATGCAGAGTTCTCTGGTTTAACGATTGAAGAAACAATGGAGAATGTTATAAACAATTTTTTAGAGGAATTAGGGGGTGAGTGAAATGGAAGAGATGCTTATAAGATTTGCACGGTGTTCATATAATTTTAGCAATTCTGATGAGGGATGTCAATTCTGTGACGTAGGAGGACATGTATCACCTTGCATCCTGAATTGGAGTCATTGCTTTTCACAGAAATAGGTCAAAGGAAATTGAATAAATCTGATTTTGAAGTGCTGACTCGCAAGTATCCAAGTGCTATCATCAGTAAAAAAGAGTGGGAAAAGCACGTTACTGATTCTGGAAGAGAATATTGATTATTTGATTTTAGGAGGTGGTAACTTGAAAAATGAGAAATTTGAGAACAACAATTTTGATAATGTAAAACCCTCTTATGAAAATTTGAATTTCATTAAGGGAGAAATATTTCAAAAAATATCAATTGATTCTCTGTGTCAAATAATGATTAAATACAATCAACCACTTCACATATCAGAAATATTTGATATTTATTATAATGAAGAGTTGTGGCAATGGAGATTGAATCGAAATTTATTGTGGAACATAGCAATTGACATTATTGAAGAAAAAATCATTAGTGAATTAAATCTAGGTATAGGCTCTAAAATCTACGTTGTAGATGCTGATTTTTATGCCATAAATCCTATTGCCATGAGTAGTCATATTAACTTTAGTCCTGATGAGACGTTAATCAATTTGATATACCAAATTTTAGTACGTGCTGACCAGCCATTAAATTATGTGGATATTGCAGAGGAAGTTTATGAAAGTGGATTCCACATATTTAATGGAATTAATCTCTGTCATCTTGTGCATGTTCAAATGGCTGCAGAAATTAGCAGACATGGAATCGATTCTAAGATTTTTACTTGGGGAGAGGGAACATTTTTTCATAGGGGATACATTGCTGATTTCTTGGATGCAGATATTAACAAAGAGTGGAGTGAGTGGATAGATATAAAATTTGATAGTGAAGAATCATATGGCAAATTTAGAAAAGCATTGACGAAAAAATCATGTGTATATAAAATAAGGCTGGTAACTGAAAATAAAGAATGTGTTAATATTCGACATCCAACAACTATTGATGAATTTGGTATAGTCTATATTGGAAAGTCAGATAACCTACGTAGACGATATGGCAATAATGGTTATGCTTCGTATAAATCGCATGAAAATGGTGTTTCGAGTTTAAGGGTAGCGCATCGGAAATTTAAGTGCAATAAATCCTTTAAAGAAAATTTCTCTAATTGCACATTGCAAATCTCTTATAAATTAATGGAAATGGATAAAACCGAGGATTTTGAAAAAAAACTCCTTGCCTGTTATTCACACAAACACATAAACTGTCCTTTATTCAATTCCATAGCATCTTATGAATTCGAGCACGAATATGAGGAATTGACTATGAAAGAGCTTGAGATATCATGATGATATCTCATATTTTTCATATTTCACTATTAAAGAATGTTCAAAAATTTGAATATTATCAGAAAGTATTCACCTGTAGATTAAAACGAGTGATAATATGGCATTATCATTAATATCTTGATATAATCTCAACCCCATCCTCTTTTTATTTCTTCTACAATAAGAGTTCCTGATTTTTTATTATTATCATCTACAGTTATGGAATTGCATGATAAAGTGTTCCCATTTTGATAAAATTTCGGCATATCATCGTCTTTGAAACTTATCTTTCCTTGAATCCATTTTTGTATCCGTATGCCATCTCTGTTTGATTTGATTATTTTACATCCCAAATGAACTTTCTTAATCAAATCTTCATCAAGACTACAGATTTTAATTTCGACAAGAATTGTTACTTTTTGTTCATCATATTCTTTGAAAATTGTTCATCAATATTTCTATTAGCTTCTCTTAATTGTATATCATTGGATTCCTTTTTCATACCATGTGGCTTTGAAACACTTGGTTTTGAATTTTTTGTCTGCTTATTGTTATGTACGTTTTTAATATGCTTCTTCAAGCTTTTTATTGATAGGAAAATCTTACCACAATGTTTGCATTTACAAGTATGTGATTCTTTGATATGATGCTCCAAATCAATTTTAGAGAGCACTCTCCTACCACAATATTTGCAAATATGTGTGTTTTTAATATGCTGCCTTACAATATCGCTTGATGAGAATTTTTCATCACAAAATTTGCAAGTATGGGAGTTTTTAATATGCTTTTCCAAATTATTTTTTGATTGGAAAATCTTATCACAATATTTACATTTGAGAGTGTGTACGTCTTTAATATGCTGTTCTAAAAGAATGTCAGAAGAGAACTCCTCATCACAATATTTGCATACGATATGTGAATCTTTAATATGCTCCTTCAAAAGAATTTCGGAAGGGAAATTTTCTTTACAATATTTGCAAATATGAGAGTTTTTAAGATGCTTTTCCAAACTATTTTTTGATTGGAAAATCTTATCACAATATTTACATTTGAGAGTGTGTACGTCTTTAATATGCTGTTCTAAAAGAATTTCAGAAGAGAACTCCTCATCACAATATTTGCATACGATATGTGAATCTTTAATATGCTCCTTCAATATATTTTTTGATTGGAACTTTTCACCACAATGTTTGCAATAGTAATGTACGTTTTTAAGATGCTTTTCCAAACTATTTATTGATTTGAAGTATTCTCCACAATATTGGCATGTAATATGTATGTTTTTAATATGTTCTTCCAACAGAAGCTTTAATTGGAAAATCTTCCCACAATATTTGCATATGAAATGTGTTTTTTCACTATGCCGTTTCAATTTATTTTTTGATTGGAAAATCTTCCCACAATATTTACAAGTATATGAAATAACATCTTCACTTTCTGAAGAAAATACTATATGCTTTTCTTCATTTTCCCCATGAATTGATGGCATTGGGGGTTTATGAGATGATGATGATGTGGGTTTAACTAAACCAAGTTCTTCTTCGTCTTTTACTTCCTTGACGTATTCATAAGTCATGCAATCCCTACAATATCCATTATCTCCGACAGGTTTCCCACAACTTCTACACATTAACATACAATTGCTTTAATTATTAAATATATATAAAGATATCTAAAAGTAATTTATATTGATTGTGTTAGGAATATATTGTTAAATTCATGTTTTCAGAAGTATTATATACAATAATAATATTTTAAACCATTAGTAATTTAATTTTAATATCAGTAAAATTGGTGTGTGCAGTAATAAATGAAAATGTGCAATAAATGTGAGGTTACATATCCCGATACAAATTTATTTTGTAAAAAATGTCATAGTTTACTTCAACTTCAAAAGGTTGTTAGGGATAATTCAAAGCCAAAGAAAAACGTTGAAGAAGCTACTAGTCGTTCTCAAAAAAAGAAAAATAATATCGATAAACCAATATCAAGGGGTATTGATGTATCAGAAAATCCTATTTATGACGATTGGGAACCACCTGCTCCAAATACAGTTTATAGCAAAATGAAAAACATTCCTTATGGTGTATTAAAATATAATCTAAGTAAAGGCTTGTACACAAATGGAATTCGACAAATTGAATCTAACATCAATAAACGCACCTATAGTTGTAATCGTTGTTCTTATTACACGAATTTTGATTCTGAAGTATGTACATTAAAAAAAACAAGAGTCATAGCTAAAGCTGTTTGTAAATCATTTGAACTAAAACCAGATTTATGGGATAATATCGATTCTACGACTGAACAAAGGAGACAAAATGCTGAAAAAAATGATAAAGAAGAAAAGCCTAAAAAAAGAAAAAAGGCTCCTAAAAAATTTAAATGTGAAATTTGCGATAAAATGTTTAGTTCTCAAAATGGAGTTAATTGTCATCAAACTGCTATGCATTAAGAATAAGAGAGCAATCTGGATTTAATTGATATAGAGTTAATCAAGAGTTGATAATATGGGTACACAAGTTGGCGAATATATTGTTGGTGCGTACCTTCAAATCATAGAAAAATGTGACTTTGTTGGATATAACGTAAAGCCACAATCAGGTGGAATGGAAGGACTTAGTGAATTTGATGTATTGGGATTGAAGTTCTCTGATGGAACTGCCTTTATGTGTGAGGTTACTACTCATCTAGACGGACCAAACTATGGTTCAAATTATAATGATACAATTAATAAAATTAAAAACAAGTACACAAGGCAGAAAAGTTATGCTGAAAAATATCTTAAGAATTTTCCGAATAAGAGATTCATGTTTTGGTCACCCGTTGTCCCTAATGGTCGCATGACAACTGAATTTGAAAACCTTGAAAATGATGGATTAGAATGTATCTACAATGCAGAATATGCAAGACGTATTGATGAACTAAGGGCAATTGCAAAAAATGAAAAAAAGGATACTGGAAATCCATTTTTCAGAACATTGCAGATACTTGAACATCTTAGAAGGGAATGATTACAGTAAATATCTCATGCTTGATTCTGATATCCATCTATTTCAGTTGTGAGTTCTACAAAAAGCTTTCATTATTTTTTTAAAGAATGGAAACGATTATTAAATTATGAATAAATTGGGGAGGCTAAAATATGGATAGCAAGGAATATGTAGATACTTTTTTCGACATTGCAAAGGAAATGGGTTATAATATTGGAAGATGTAAACGGGGTTCCGCAAGAGGTCAAAAACAAATCGATTTTGGCAATAAAAAATTGCATGAAGGACATATCAGAAAACTGTACCCTTTGATAATGGAAAAAGGAATCGAATTTTCATATGATGATTTTGATGAATTAGTTCCCGGCAGACCATGTGCAGTAAAGGGATTTAAAGAGATTAACAAAAAAATATTAAAGTAATACTTATTATTCGGGTCTTCCATCCCTAGTTTGCAACGGCTTTATGTAATTCCCAAGCACAATTAAAAATCACAAGCAAATTCACCAATGACCTTACCTTCCTTGCGAATCAAATTACAATTAGCCATCCTTGTAGTACGTGCAGCTGCCTCACTGCTTTGAGATGGCTTCATCTGTTGCTTATACCAATCTGTAGATACCTTGTAAATGGTATAATGGTGAAAATTATCTAATGATTTTTCTTTATCTTCAAGTGTTGCAATGATTCCTTGAACATTCTCAAGCACGTTAATGGTAACTCCGATGGAAGGTGTCCCTTCATGTGCTGCTTTGAAAATGACCCTTTCACCATTATAAATTGCTTCATTGCTTCCTTTTTTAGTATCTAACAGCTTTGTACACAAATGGTTTGCAACAAATTCACCCATAT
>Ga0255365_10021_pt1 | contig 32629 bp, 25 predicted proteins | sample ANMaggSeSYBR01J3_FD_182089 | JGI IMG/M metagenome (GOLD analysis project Ga0255365, IMG submission 182089) | Sediment cell enrichment communities from methane seep in Santa Monica Basin, California, United Staets - ANME aggregate JGI... | ecosystem: Environmental > Aquatic > Marine > Cold seeps >... | reverse complement strand
TAACAGGTCCATAAGAACGTCAAGGGTAGAATCATATTTTGAACGGGCATCGGCAAGGCGGCCAGCATTTATCAAAAGAATTATCATGCCCTCATTGAGTTCGGCGAGCTTTGCCGGATAGGAGAGATCTGAAGGATCAAGAGCGGAAAGCTTCTCATACATAGAGATGAGGACATTGAAAACATATTCTTTTTCACTATCATCATCGTTCATTTTGATGAGGGATTCCATATCAGTAACTACAGTACGGACCACAGAAAGGAAAGTGACATTCCCAGGATCCTCATTGATAAGGTCCATCATATCGTTAAATGTGGACTCATATTTAGAACGAGCAGCACTGAGACGACCGGAGTTCATCAGAACCTTTCCCATGCGGTGATCGAGTTGTGCGATCTTCACATGATGAGATGTATCGGATGGGTATAGCTGGGAAAGTTTCTCGTACATAGAGATAAGGACATTGATGTCAAATTCCTTTTCGCTGTCAGCACAATCAATCGTAAGAAGATGTTCCATATCGGCAAGTAAAGTACGGAATATAGAATGGAAAGTGACATTATCAGGACCCTCCTGAATGAGATCCATAAGAACAGTGAGTGCGGAATCATACTTTGTACGGGCAGCATCGAGGCGCCCGGCGTTCATCAAAAGGTTGCCTACCCGCTCATTGAGTTCGGCGATCTTCACATTATGAGAAGGGTCGGAAGGATCAAGAATGGAAAGGTTCTCATATATAGAGATGAGAACATTGAGTTCAGATACTTTTTCACTTTCATCAGTGCTCATTTCAAAAAGAGATTCCATATCGTTCACTATTGTACGGAATATGGAAAGGAAATTGGCATTATCAGGTTCTTCCTTGATCAATTTCGTCAGAACATTAAGTGTGGAACCATACCTTGAACGAGCATCATCAAGACGACCAGCATTCATCAAAAAACGACCCATGCGCTCATTGAGTACAGCGATCTTTACATGATGAGAGAAATCGGAAGGATCGATATTGGAAAGCATCTCGTACATAGATATAAGGAAATCGAGCTCAGATTCCTGTTTGCTGGCATCAAATTCCGTTTCAAGAAGAGATTCCATATCATTAAGGATCGTACGAACCATGGAACGGAAATTGACATTATCAGGCTCCTTTTGCACCAGATCCATAAGAACATCAAGGATGGAATCGGACCTTGAACGAGCTTCAGCAAGAAGACCAGCATTTATCAAATGACGTATCATGCAGTTATCGAGATTGGAGATCTTTGTAACATAAGATACGTCAGAAGGATAAATATCGGAAAGATTCTCGTACATATAGATGAGGGTATTGAGATTAGATTTATGTTCGTTGACATCAAGATCAGTGTCAAGAAGAGATTCCATATCATCCAGCATATCACGGATCATGGAAAGTAAATTGACATTTTTAGGATCCTTCTGTATCAGATCCATTAGGTCATCAAGAGTGAGAGCAGCCTTTGCACGAACATCATCAAGGCGACCAGCACCTATCAGAAGGTGCACCATGCGGTCATTGAGTTCGGAGATCTTTGTAGCATATGAGAGATCAGAAGTATCAAGAATGGAAAGCTTCTCGTACATAGAGATGAGGAAATTGAGATCGACTTCTATTTCGTCGACATCATTATCATTTTCAAGAAGAGATTCCATATCAGTAAGTATCGTACGGACCATTGGAAGGAAATTTGCGTTATCAGGCTCATCCATTATAAGGTCCATAAGAACAGTAAGTGTGAACTCATACCTTGAACGGGCATCGGCAAGCATTCCCCTATCCGCATTGTCGTGGGGAAGATTTACCAGTCCGAGAATGGAATCAGTGATCCTTTCTATGAATCGTGGTTCATCCTTTGCGAGACTTTGAAGCATATCCACAAGTTCACGAAGCTTCTTGCTGGAAGCATCGTATTCACGCATATCAAGAAGTAAATTGACCTGTTTTTCCAGTATATCTACTAGGTGGTCACGGAACAAATTGTCAGATGTATCGTTCTTTAGCAGTCCGGAATATCCGCCATAAGCACTTTCAAAATTCGCCCTTGCATCCTCCAGAAGTCCCATGTCATAGAGAAGATTGGCAAGATTGGTCTGAATGGTCAGAGCTTTAACACCATTGGAATTGTTCAGAGGATCGAGTACAATGAGCTTAGTTGATAATTTAAGGGCTTTTTCGAAACTTTCTTTTGCATCTTTTTGCTGACCTATTTCAGCAAGGATGGTAGCAGCATCATTGAGCGCAGAAGAAGCAGATGAACAATTAACAACATTATTCGGCTCTTTTGAAAGCAGTTTATCATATGCTTTCACTGTTTCTTCAAAGAAGGGTCCTGCATGCCCTATGTCACCTTTATTGACAAGAAGAGTGGCGACCTTGTTCATAACCAGGGCTTTGTGCTCCACAAAGGAAGGATCCGATTTTGCAAGATCATCCAGTAGCTCAGATGCCTCTATGTACCTCTCAAGAGCTGCATCCAATTCCCCGTTGGATTCCATTATTTCTGCAACAGATTGAAGGGTATTTATTAGCAGATCAATAGAGTCTGCATCCTTTGCTTGCTTTTCAGCAACAAGCAGTACCTCAAGAGCGTCTTTCTGCTGTCCGGCATCTAAAAGGGACATCCCTTTTTTGAAATTACGAAGTGCCATATCTTTTGATCTTTGTGACATGATCTATAAACCTGTGATTAGTACCTGATTTTCACGCTATCAGACTACATTTAAAGCAAGCTATCGTTATTAGTCTTTGCCTAAAAGGGACTTTTATTTATATAGCCCAGCCCATTGTTAAAAGGATCGAGCATGGAATTGAAGAATATATTGCGACAGGTGAAAGAAGGCAGTACAGACCTTGTGAACGCAGAAAGCCAGATACGTTCCATGGGATACGTTCCAGTCTCCGATATCGCAAAACTGGACACGTTCCGCAAATACCGTACAGGGTACATGGAAGCGATCCTTGCAGAAGGAAAAGAAGCAGAAGACATAGTAGAGATAGTGAAAGCACACAACAAAGCTGCCGGAAGAACACTTGTTACACGCATTAATGAAGAACATGCATCTGCAATAAGGAATGCATTCAAACCGGATAATATTGAATGGGACATGCATTCAAGAACAGCGGTAGTGCATGACGGCACCCCTGTACCAAGGACAGGAGGCACTGTGGCCATCATTACAGCCGGTACTGCTGATATCGATGTTGCAGAGGAAGCACGTATGACTGCCTCAGAGATGGGGTGTAGTACAATTCCGATATACGATGTGGGCGTGGCAGGGTTCCAAAGGCTGATATCTGAAATGAGTGTATTTGAAGAGAACAGACCTGACGCGATAGTTGTGGCAGCCGGAAGAGAGGGAACGCTACCAACGGTAGTATCCAGCCTTATAGATGTACCTGTGATAGGGCTGCCCGTATCGGTAGGATACGGTGCCGGTGCCAAAGGAGAAGCTGCACTCCTTTCGATGTTGCAGTCATGCTCCATATTATCAGTGGTCAACATCGATGCTGGATTCGTTGCAGGTGCTTTTGCCGCAAGGATAGCAAATAGTGTTGCAGAAGCGAGAAAGAAAGAGTTCTGAGGCAGGATACCATGAGAACACTTGTATTTGAACCATTTTCAGGTGCCTCCGGAGATATGATACTTGCAGGACTTATCGACCTCGGGGCAGACAGGAAAGAGATAACAGAAGTTATCGAAGCCTCTGTGAATGTATCCGTAGCTGTTGAAGATGTCACTAAATGCGGCATACGTTCCACAGATGTTCATATCCATACAAAGGACAGTGCAAGGATACGGTCATTCGAGGAACTTATAGACATAATAAAGGATGCGAAACTTCCCGAAGAAGTGGAAAAAAGTGCCATTGCAGTCTTCAGGATCATTGGAGAAGCAGAGGCAAAGGTTCACGGAATACCTCTTGAACAACTACATTTCCACGAGGTAGGTCAGGATGATGCACTTGCAGATGTCATAGGTTCTTGCTATGCCATTCACAAGATGAAGGTAGAGAATATATTGTGCACCCCTATCAATGTCGGAGGAGGAAGTGTTAGAAGTGCACATGGCACATTGCCTGTGCCAGCTCCTGCGACCACCGAGATACTCAGCGGAAGTGGTCTGGAGATACATAGCATAGGCGATAGGGAACTGCTCACCCCAACGGGAGCTGCTTTACTTACTTATTTTGCAGACCCCAGCGACCAGCTCCCCCCTGGAAAGATAATGACCACCGGATATGGTGCAGGGGATGCGGAGACTGCAATGCCCAACGTTCTTCGCATAATGCTCATGGAGACTACAGGCATCCTTTCACGTGACCACATGGAAGTCCTTGAGACGAATGTGGATGATGTTACCGGAGAAGTGCTTGGTAATCTTTTTGAAGCACTCATGGAAACCGGTGCCAAAGATGTCGCCATAACACCTGCCACCATGAAAAAAGGACGCACTGGCCACATCATACATGTCATCGCACATCCTGAGGACAGCGAAAGGATTGCAAGGGAGCTGATAAGACAGACCGGGACCCTTGGAGTTCGTATCCTCCCAACAAAGCATCGTTTTATTGCAGAACGCAAGATGGAGAATGTGAATATAACGATAGGGAAGCAGACCTTTCAGGTAGCTGTCAAGATAGCACATGACACTTCTGATGAAGTTCTCCATATTTCAGCCGAATTCGAGGATTGTAGGAGAACAAGTCAGGAATGCGGGCTTCCATTGAAGGAAGTTATAAGGCGCGCTGAAGAGAAGGCCTGGAACAAGATTCTGAATAAATAAAATTTCGCAATCTTATTTGAGAAAGGATGTATAATGAGCAATTGTAAAAATGAAGCCACAAAGTTGCATTTATTAAGAAAAGGCATTTCAAAACAAACCTGCTTGTTATTAAAGAAAAGGCAATTAGTAGCCTGAAATACATATCATCTTTTTCAATATTAGTACTCAGAAAAGGATACTTACATCAAAATTAATCTTTTTCTACTTTTTTTAGCTAATTTTAGATAATAACGTCAGTAGAGATTGTTTTTGAGAGACAAAATAAAAGATCCTCAATTATTAGAAAATACGTTTTATTGGAATCCCTGTAGACATGAAAGAGCAATACATCCAGCAGATGTTGATTTTTTTCAAATAATAAAGTTATTAAAGCACATATTGTAAATTGTAGAAAACTATATATAGTTAAAGTTTTGCACAAGCAAATTTGTTTATAAAAAAATTGCAAATAAACATCAAATTTAGCATATTCACAGGAATGATATATAAATAAAATAGTAAAATATAAATAGTAGAAGATTAGTCTTTGACTGCCGATTGAATAACAGGCGATCGGCAAAAAGGAGTCTAAAAACGATTTATTTAAAAAGGAGAAACATCTATGTCTGAAAAAATAGAAGTGCGAGTAGTCAATACTTCACCAATGGCACATGTATTGCATGGATTCAAATTGAGCGACGTAAAACCTGAAAACAAAATGCATGCGATCCCAGATATTCATGCATCCATTGCAGAATGATAGTTGTTCTTTTGTCAGGCCTCGATATTCATTATAAATATCGTGCCAACTATCTTTCCTTTAATAATTGGCCATTTGGCCAGAACTAAAATTAAAAGGTTGTTCGTGGGGGATTATTTCCTCACGACATCTTTTGCTTGTTTTAAATGTCCGGTACACTCATCCATTTTCGTGGCTGCTGTACGGATATGACCTGCAACTTCCTTAAACCCTGCAGCTTCCAGCTTGGAGATCCAATCGTTAAAGCTCTTGCTATGACTTTCACTATGTTCGATCCAGTGTTCAAGAAGATGTTCCAGTTTACCTTCATCAAGTTCTTCTACCATTATACTACCACCACTTTCAAATTCACACAGTTCTTGGGTCGGTTATCTCACCTGTGATCGCTGATGCCGCTGCTGTAGCAGGAGATGCAAGATAGATGAAGCCTCCTTTGCCCATCCTGCCCTTGAAATTACGGTTCGCTGTCGAGATACAGACCTCACCTTCACCGATAACACCCATGTGACCACCAAGACATGGACCACATCCAGGAGAACCCAGTGTGACACCAGCATCGAGAAGTGTTTCTGCAGCACCATTGCGGACAGCCTCAAGCATTATTGAGCGAGATGCAGGAATGATGATGGTCCTTACAGCAACCTGCTCACCTTTGAGAAGCTCAGCCGCCACTTCGAGGTCTTCCAGTCGTCCATTGGTACAGGTTCCGATGAACACCTGATCCACCTTTTTACCCTCGATCTCCGATACATCACACACATTGTCCACCTGATGCGGAAGCGCCACCTGCGGTTCGAGATTTGCACAGTCAATATCATATTCGGCACAGTATTCAGCATCCTCATCTGCATAGACTGGCTCATACCCTTCCACAGCCCTGCCTTCAAGAAAATCGAAGGTCTTTTGGTCAGGCGGTACGATGCCTGCTTTAGCACCCATCTCAATAGCCATATTTGATAAGGTCATCCTGCCGGATATCGACATGTCAGTTATTGTATCGCCATAGAATTCAGCAGCCTTGTAAGTAGCACCGGATGCGCCAACCGTACCGATCACTTTGAGTGTTACATCCTTGGCAAGAATGTTCTTCTTCAGTTCTCCAGAGGCAGTCACTTTAATAGTCTCGGGCACCCTGAACCAGAGTTCACCGGATGCGAATATCTCGGACATGTCAGTTGCACCGACACCCGTACCAAAAGCACCGAAAGCACCGTAGGTACATGAATGGGAATCAGCCCCGACAACTAGCTTTCCAGGCATTGCAAAACCGTTCTCAGGAAGGACCTGGTGACAGATACCCTCACCCACATCAAAGAAGTTCGGTATACCCTGCACCCCGATCCATTCCCTTATATCATGATGTAAAGCCGCAGTCGTTTCCGTGTTTGCAGGTGTTAGATGGTCAAAAGGAATAACAATGCGCTTTGGGTCCCAAACATTTTCAAGGCCCATGTTCTTGAATGAACGTACCGCAAGCACACTTGTGCCATCGTGAGCCATTGCATAGTCAACTTTTGCCATGACGAACTCATTAGCCTTTACATCCTTTCCACTTGCTTTGCTGAATATTTTTTCACTGATGGTACTCAAAAGATTAACTCCTTGTGTCGCTTGCTTAGTGTATAATACAATGAACAGGTAAATATTTGTATCCGTCCCCTGATCAAAATAGATTTGCAACTAAGACTGTTGCAACAATAAAAAAGATTAGACTAATGACCTGAAAGAAAGAAAAGGAGATCAAGAAATGCTTTTGAGCTTTTCGATATTCTCCAATAGCATTTTGTTTTCAGACAATACTTTTTTCTCAATTGTCTCAATGATCTCATTCATTGGAACAATGAGCGAATATACTTTTATTGGCCTGCCTTTGCCCTGTTTCTTCTTTAGTTCTTCGACATCTACCCAATTGTTCTCTTTAAGGTAGTTCATAGCGATGCTGACTTCCGGCTGCCTCAGACGGGACATCATCTCAACCTCGCGAGAAGTGATCTGCTCAGTACTGAGTAAACAGGCAAGCGCTTTTGCAACCGGTTTTGATACATTAAGCTTCTGAAGAAGTATTACCATTTCGTGCTCTTTGTCATCCATATACGAATCTCCATCATTCATGCCTACCATTATATCACCAATTTTATAAAGAGCATATTATCTTTGTAGTTTATAAGATTTATGGTATCATTTTTATAATAGTTAGAATATTACATCTAAATAGACTTTGCCAAGGGCATAAATAAAATAAAATCTTGCTAAAAAAACGCACACATGCGCCTATAAAATATTCATACGACCAAGATACAAGTTGTGATATTCGCTGCCTGAAATCACAGCATTCATCTCAGAATATTATAATAGTAATATATCAGAAAAGATAACAAAGATAGAAAGCAAAAGCTTTTAATCGAAAAATATTAAGAAAAACGAGTAAGAGAACAAGAATGGTGGGCCCGATGAGATTCGAACTCATGGCCTCACGGTTATCAGCCGTGCGCTCCACCTAGCTAAGCTACGGGCCCAATGCGTCTCTTGCACGATGTTGTTCATCGTACGAGCTACACAATACTCATTCTACTACATTAAGATTTCCCTTTAGGCTCGCCTCTCCTCGAAAAAATACATGGAGATGCAGAATAGAGCTACAATTGAAAGCGATAAGTTTATTATACATCATTGTAACTATGTCACTAATTATTCAATTGTGGGCCGGTAGATCAGGGGAAGATCGCTACCTTGGCATGGTAGAGGCCTCGGGTTCAATTCCCGACCGGTCCACTTAAAAATTTTAGATAGACCTAAACCGATACCGGTATTTCCTATAATTCGGCATCTGTTTATCTTCTTTTTTGTACTAAACTTCAGTAGTTAATGTATGGTCTTGTCAGTAATAAAGCAGGATTGCGTCTGCTGGCAGCACACAGTCTGTCCATACAAGAGTAACTCACATAATGATAGAGAACATATTTGAAGTGCTATCGACTTGCTTATAGATTGTGGGTTCTCCAATAACTCTACAGGCAGGGCAATCTCCTTCAAAGTACCGGGGATGCTTTTTCATTCTTGACCAGGCGATTTTAGAAGCACATTCATCGTTCCGGTCGAATGCCCCCTCGTATGTAGAATTGAAGATTTCACGCCACTCGGTCTGTTGGTTTTCGTCGAGCGCGTTACGTACAACTTCGGGTAATCGGGAATTGGCGCTGTAAGTCATTAAAAAGTAAAACCGTGGTGGATTTGATTATAAAGGTTACTAAAGGAAGCAGTGAAAAGATATATACTCAAACAATCATCTAACATTTATGTATAAAGTGTTCAAAGTATTTGCGTCAGATGCATTCCTATCATTTGTGATATTCATGGGACTAAAGGCCGTCCTGACAATCGCAGCACATCGAAACAAGTACTTGATGCCGGACACATTTTCAGGCGATACGTCTCAAGATGTAGTGATATTACAAAATGGAATTGTGGATGGAATGGAACTCGCGATAAATGCCGCAAATCCAATATCATTTATTTCAATAAACGTTATGCCAGCTGGAATTGGATGGGATAGGAGTGCATTCTTGATAGCATTGTTCTCACTGGTTGTTGCAGTTGGATTCTACAAAATCCGAAAAATGAACGAATGTCCCGATTACGGATATTGATATAAATACATTGGAAAAACTAAATACTAGTCTTACGACGTGACACATATGATTGAAATTATTAATAATGAATTGGCATTAATGCTAACAGGTTCGACTATGGCAGTGTTCGGAGGAACATTGTATAAAGCATATGACAGCGGTGTTATCTTCGGAGGACATTTCCGAAATAAATACGAAACCCTCGTTGCATTCTTAGTCAGTATGGCTCTGATGGGGTGGGTTACGACGTTCGTAGAAGAGATATGGACAGAAGCCACAGCACAACTCCATTTTAGTACATTTGATATGTTGGGCGCAGTTTTAATTGCAGGAATGATAGCAGTAAACCATGAAGTAAAACGTTGGACATATACAGATCCAAAATCAGTAACGGTGTATGGAATAGGACTCATGTTGATATTCATCCTATAATTCGCAACATCAGTCAACTGATATACCACCGGGATGGATATCATCTGAAATGTCCCTTAAGAATCTCATCAGCACGAGCCTCAACTTCATCAAAAACAGGTATGATAAATGGCTGAGGTTTCGTACCATGCTTGAAGATCTTCCACAGGATTGCTTCAGCTACACTCTCAACCTCGCCTACTTTGATACCGAGACCTGCCTTCTTACATTTCACTTATTTCAAGTCGCTTCTGCATAAAATGGAGACGGAACCGTAGGATAAACCCGATACACGTGCCTGAAAACATCTTCACTCTTTTCTGTTACATCGTCTTCTGTGTAACTATCCACAGGCAATCCTGTATTATCACTCCATAAGAAGTCGTTAATGGTGATGTGAACGGCATCACGTGTTGCTTCCTTATCGCGCCAGTGATCAATTTTAAGCTTTTCAGTTTTTAGCGTCCTGAGTAACTCAACAGCAACTTGTTTAATCTTTTTAATCTCGTCTGGTTTTAGCCCTGGTTTTTTCAGCAGATCAAATAAGGCAAGTGTTTCCTCATCAAGACCTTGTCGTAACGCCCGATTTTCTTCCTTATCCAATACTTCACAAAATTTCAGGAGTAAATCAAAAGTATTTTCGATGGTTGCCCGTTCTTTTTCCCGATTATATTCAGACACTATTTTCTCATAATGAAGCTGAAAATCTGTGCGCAATGGATTCTGTTCCATAAGCCTTTGGAGTCGCATTTCAATAACATTTTTCAGGTTTTGAACAGTAGTGTTTTTAGTCGAGCTACGTTCGAACTCCCGCTTGAGCCGGTCGAAATCGATTTTACTTATGTCGTAGGGTTTTGATTTCCCAGTGCCTGAATCAATCCTTGTATCGATTGCTTCATCAACAACCTTGTGAAGCTGCTGAATTATGCCTGTGATATCTGCCTGTTCACGATCTTTTTGAAGACTCTTGTAAATAATATTGATTGCACCATACTCCGCACGATAATCATTTACCTCTTTTATGCTGAAGCATGCTTTAAATTTCTTGAATACCGCACGACACATTATCTCAAAATGTTTGCGTGACTCATCATTTTCATTGGCCGCTTCCTTTGCCGCCATAATAGCAGCGTTGCGCTCAAACCCAGTATTATCAATAATGTCATCGAGTGATGCGTTTTTCTCTGTCAAAAATGTACGAACAAGATCAATCGAGTACTTCAGCTCACCTAGCAATTCTTCTTGGGGTCTGGTTGGGTCAACCCCTTTACCACCATCTTCTTCCCCATCTGTTCCCTTTGCGAAAGTGGATAGGGCCTTGCGCAGATTCTTGAGTATTCCACAATAATCTACAATAAGGCCGTTGTTCTTACCTTCATTCACGCGGTTGGCACGAGCGATAGCCTGCATGAGCGTATGGGCCTTCAGTGGCTTGTCAAGGTAGAGTGTGGACAGGCTGGGTACATCAAACCCGGTCAGCCACATTGCACATACTATAGCAATCCGGAATGGGTGTTCTTGCACTTTGAAGGCCTCATCCAGATCCATGCGTTGCATGTTCCGGAATTGCGGCTTACCACGCATAAACTCGGGGAGTTCCATACCGTCCTTGATAAGTTTTCGATGCGGTTTGATGTCCAGGTCCCATTTGCGGAACTTTTCCACTTCCCCTTGTTCCTCGCTGACAACAACCGCCATGCGTGTTGCGCGCATCCACTCAATCCGGCGCTTACAGTAGATATCTTCTTGTTCGTTAGTGATTGCAGTTAGCTTACCTTCCAGTTCATTGATGTGCTGGTTCCAGTACTTATCAATGAGATTGTACATCCGCACACAGGTGATCTTGTCGATACATACCACCATAGCTTTCCCGCTTTCCCATCCCTTCGAGTAGTGGGTGACGAAATCACGAGCGACCTGATCCAGACGTTTGTTTGCCGTTATTATATGGTAATTACGTTTCATCTCCTGTTCAAGACGCTGCTCTACATCAACCCCCTCAATCTCCAGCTCTTCAAGTTTTGCTGCGATCTGCTCGTTCAGATCACCCACAGATACACCCAGTTTTTCGCCTCTACTGTCGTAGTACAATGGTACTGTAGCTTTGTCTTCCACAGCCCGCTGGAAGTCATAAGTTGATACATAGTCACCGAAAATTCTGCGTGTAATCTCATCGTCCTTGAATAGAGGCGTGCCTGTGAACCCTAGGAAACTTGCATTTGGCAGTGCATTGCGCATGTTGAGGGCAAGTGTACCGTATTGAGTACGATGTGCTTCATCAGTGATCACGATGATATCGTCACGTTGAGTATAGCCCTCATCGGGATCCACTTCTTTGTTGAACTTCTGGATGAGTGAGAAAATGTACGATTTGTGCTGAGCAAGAAGCTGGCTAAGATGCACTCCGCTGGCAGCTCGACAAGTATCCCGTTCATTGTCCACCAAGCCACAACCAGCAAATGTCTTGTAAATCTGTGTATCAAGGTCAGCGCGGTCAGTGAGGATAAGGAATGTGAAATTTCCACCCAGTTTCCGATGTATCTTACGTGTGAAAAAGCCCATGGAGTAAGATTTTCCGGCTCCCTGTGTGTGCCAGAACACACCAAGTTTACCATCAAGCTCTTTGCGCTGTTTAACGGCTTCAATGGCTTGATTCACACCGAGATACTGGTGATTGCGGGCAAGAACCTTGCGTGGTTCACCTGAAGAATCGTCAAAGAATATGAAGTTCTCAAGCAGATCCATGAAGTTGTTCTTTTCACAGACCCCTTTAAGCAATGTTTCCATATCCACTGCTCCTGGGTCATCTTCAGCTAACCTTTTCCACTCGTGGAAGTGCTCAAACCGGCTTGATATCGTCCCCAATTTTGCATCCACACCATTAGCCAGTACAACAAAGGCATTGTGGTAAAACAGGTGAGGGACCGTATCCTTATAATCAGCGAAGTTCTGTTCATAAGCCGCTCTGATATCTTTGTTGACATTCTTGAGTTCCATGAACAGCAGTGGAAGCCCATTAACGAACCCAACAATGTCCACCCGGCGACGATAGAGATCGCCCTTCAACCACAGTTCACGTACACACAGGAAGTGATTTTTTTCTGGTTGTTCAAAGTCGAATATCCTGAGGCGATGTTTAACACGTTCACCTTTTTTATTTTTGAACGTAACCTTCACACCATCTCTGATTAGAGAGTACTTTTCACGGTTCGTAGCAGGAAGTGTTTGCGTAGCGCTAACTGCTACGATCTGACGAACTGCATTGTCATAGGCTTCGTCGGGAAGGCCATCATTTAGTTCGACAAGTTTCTCACGGAGATAGCGAGTGAGTACCACTTCACTATCCGACGTTCTGCCAAGAGTACCCGTAGGACCGAAGGTTTCTGTGTTGTAAGCATACACTGAATCCCATTTTAGTTGTTTTTCCAAGTACTCTTCTGTGGTCTGCTGAACGAGGGTGTCTTCGGTGTATGCTGGATTTGTCATTAAGAAAACCTCTGCTTAATGTAGTCCTGTGTCTGACTTGCACTAAGTTCAGTCGTGGAAGGACCTGTACGAATATAGAACCGCTCAATACCCTCATCTTTAATGAACACTGGCGCAGGTGACTTGCTGCATTTTATGATCATCGCACGGCTATTTTCTAAATCCTCGAAATGCACATGCATTCCAGTCATAGCATGTGGCCCTATCCTGCTTTTGACAATATTGACTAAATGAAGACTCATTTTGTCTTCATTTGAAAAACCGTCAACTCCAACTCCTATTGGCGTACCTTCATCAGTTACGCCAACAATTAATGTTCCACCATTGGTGTTCAGGAAACCTGCTAACGTCTTGAGGACGGCATGCTACATGCGCGGGTCTTTCTGTTCCGTGTGCAGATTTGTTCTAAGTGTAGATTTAAACTCAACTTCCTCAGATTCACCATTCACAACAATCTGGCTCAGGTCAAATTCTTTAGTTTCTGTCTCTTCATTTGATTCAGCAATCAGAGTCTGATAACCTTCTGCAATAACCTGTGCTATTAGTTCCCTTCTCTTCTCCAAGAATTCACGGTAATCTAAATGTTCCCAGTTCTCAGGCAACGCATGCCAGTGATACATTCGGGATAGTTCATTCGTGCCAAATCGCTTTTTTAACGTGGGGAAGTATTCTGCTGGAGGTTGATCCGAAATCTGAGCATTGTCTCCCCATTCCACAAGTGCATAGTTAGCAATCTGATTAGTATCACGTGGGGCGTTTATACCAAGGGTACTGAGATATCCTTTGGGGAATAAGTGATGACGTTCCACAGCCGAACGATTCGCCTGCAGAGCAGGATCGAGCAGTTCTGACACTCGTACTTTGGAGAATAGTGCACGTGCATCCAGAAGAACTAATGCAGCATTGTATGCAAAGAGGGAGGGGCTGCGGGATGAAGACGTTGCAAGATCGTTAGGTAATGACACCTTCCAAAAATCATTTGTCAACGTTATATCACAAATATTATTCAGAATATTAACAAATTCCTGACCATCTTCAATATCACGGAATCGTGCTAAATCAAATTCCATGGCAGATTCAGGTGATCCGGTATAGCGACCTGTCACACTTGACATGAAAAACCAGCGTGCAATGACTCGTCGTAAATCAAATTCATCAATGTTGTACTCAGTTCTTCCTATCAAATAAAGCATGTATGAAAACAGGAGATTATTTTTTGAACTAATCGTCTTGCCACTTCTGAAACCAGCCTGACGAATACAATTCATGAAATCATGCCAATATTGCAGATTCAGGACCTTTGCTTGAGCTTCTTTAAGACGGGAAAACTGCTCAATACGTATTTCATCACTAAACTTCTCGGTCTCCAGGTCTTTCCCCCGCAGGATGGAATAAACGTAACGCAATCTTGCACGTTTGAAGGCTACACCTACACTCACTCTTAGTAGCTGAGAAGGATCAGGATCTATGAAACGATTAAATGGTGATGGACCATACTTCGAAGGTTTTCTTGATTCACGACAAAATTGTTCCAATGCTGCGCGCCCCTCATCCCAAAAGACAGACATTAAAGTCAGGATGAAGTCTGCCTGATCGAGTCGTGTTCCCATGCTGTTGATGCGGACAAAAACCTCTGAAACGTCCTCTTCTGAAATGTCTGCTGCTAACTCAAGCGCTGTGAACGGAAAGCTTAGAAGCCCATGTAATTTAGTAATAGCCTTACGTACCTTTTTAATGTCCTCACTTGAAATATCACGCGATTCTTTCAAACCAGTTAGGTAATTGTCAACAACTTCAAACAAATCAGTATCTTCATTCCATAAAATTGAAATATCTGAGATATAAGAAGCATCACGCTGTATAGCTGCATCAGTCACCTCAAACTTTCCCTCTAGTGGGTTGAAGGCAATACGGACATGTTCGCTCTCATAGTTTTCACGAACAACTGGTATGCCTTTCACTACTGTATACAGGGAGGTCAGACGCTGCTGACCATCCACGATGACCAGTCGTGGTGGCTTCTGCTTATCGTCCGTTCCAATAGTGCGTGAATCGGCTGCAAGACCATTCTGCCAGAACAACAGATATCCAACTGGGTAACCCCTATACATGGAGTCGAACAGATTTCTGACCTTAGCATTCTTCCAGACAAACGGACGCTGGATCTCCGGAAGACCAATCTCACCGAGTGCGATGAAATTGACAAGAGATCCTAAGTCGTAATCCACTTTTGTAAATACTGTTTCACTCATACAGAGATATCCCCCTTCATTAGTTTAGGAAGCAACAAGTCACGAGCTTCAATCAGTTTGATATTTTGTAGCTGGAGATTTTTTTTGAGCTCAAAAATTGGTGAGACTTCTTCAATAAAAACTCTCAGTAATTCAGGAGCTGGAGCAATTATTGGAGTCTTCTTTAACGTCTGCTGGCTGATATTAGTCTGTGCTGCCCCTTGTGCTAAACCGATTAACCATTTTCTAATATTCTCAAAATGGAGTTGTGCGTAATATTCATGTGCTGAAGGGTGTTTCGGGAAAAGGGCAACGCAGGCTTGATTTGTTGCAGCCTTCTCTGTAATGATTGCAGTTCTACCAATATTCGTGCCCCCATATATTGAAATCAATAATGTTCCTTCAGGAAATAACTTCGCAGAAGAGTTTCTTATGGCATCTTCAGTAATTTGTTCATCTGTTCTAAAAATGAAATTATCGTTTAATTCTTGGGTCTTTACCCAGTTTATATCTCCTTGAAAATATTCCTGTTTCTTGCGACTTGGTGTTCCACCGGATGTTGAATCATAATAATCTGCAAGTAGTCCTTTCTCCCAACCCTCCGGCACACCGTCGGTAATGGTAACATGCTCGTGACCAGGGAAGCGAAGGTTGACGAACCACTCTTTGTACAGCAGCTGCGCCGCCTGATCCAATAACTCAATACGCCTTCGGTTGTTTTCGATCAGGTCGTCATAGGCAGAGAGGATTGAAGCAATGGATTGCTGTTCCTTAACACTCGGTAACTTAAAGCGGAAAGCTCGTATTTGGTTCCCTGAAATATGAGGTACATTTGTACCACCCATTATGTTCTTTGCATAAGCACAGAATTGAGTCGATGCAATGATATAACGTAAGTATTCGGAACAAAGTCCGTTCGCTCCTCTAAGACAGGCAACCCGTTGTACCAAAAGTGCTTCCGGGTCGTGCTCGTTGATTACAGCATACTTCAGTCCGGCTGTTACCCATGGGCGGTCCATAGCTAATACAACATCACCAGGTTGAAGTTTGAATTTATCGTATCCATCAGCATCCCCACGTGGCCAATATTTTGACTTTTCCCAGAGAATCATGCCTTGACCAAGATTGTCCCCTTTCACAAGTGGAACATCGGAGGGATCATTGGTGAAATAACGACTCTTGAATGCAGGGCCAGAAATAAGTTCTATATGTGAACCGAGAGTTGTTTCTGACCAACTCATATTCCCAAGTCCTCAAAGTTCTTTTTGATGGTCGCAGCCAGTCTTGCCGCCTCAGCATTGAGATCTTCCAACTCCACATGGATGTCGCGGATAGATTCCTCAAAGTCAAAATCCTCACCCTCTTCCTCTGGAGCCACACCGACGTAGCGGCTAGGGGTCAGACTCCAATCGTTGGCTTCGAGTTCGGCACGATCTACCAGTTTAACCAGTCCCTCTACATCGCCTAACTTAGCTTCAGGGAAGCGCTTGGTGAGCCAGTGAGCCTGTTTCCAGAAGTATCGTACCTGCTTTAATTGCTCGACTACCTGTGCTCTCGCCTCGTCAGCTGCTTTGCGGAAGCGTGTGATATCTCGTCCCCGCCACATATCGCTCTCATGGGCACCACATTCAGTTTCACAAATATTGATTAGATGGTATGCGAGTTTGTATAGCAGATCTGCCTCCTTCACCAGATCACGGCTTGCCTCGACTAGTGGTGTAAGGCGCTCAACAGCTTTTCTGAGCTCACCGATGGAAGTTTCCTGCTTTTTCCAGGAAGCTTGTTCTTTTTCGATGGATTTCTTGAAAGCTTCAACATCTTCATTAAAGAAAGGCAGCTTTTCATCCAGATCATTCATAATCTCTGTATGGGCAGCCTCTTGGTTGAGCGTGTCGAGGAAAGGCTGCAGAGCATCCCGTAACTCATTAAGTGAATAACTAAAAGTTGGTAAAGGTTTTACCTCATTCCCTGTTAGCATTTTGAAGATATTGTGTTCATAAAGAACAGATGATGCAAGATCCGGGAACACATTGGCAAGTTTGCCATAGAGCTCTGCTAAAGAGTAAGGGTCCTTCTCAAGCATGTGGAGTGATTCGCAGCTTGTATTGTGGTCTCCCAGGAACTCGCCGAGCATAGATAGCATCACGGACTTACCGTTTGCACCTTTGCCTAACAACATAACTGACTTCTCGATTCGGGCGTCCGGAATCAGACAGTACCCAATAAATTCGTATATCACCTGTATATCTTCAGGCTTCAGTACATCCTTCATGAACTGCTCGATCTTAGGACACTTCGCGTCAGGATCATACTTCACTGGAATCTGCACGATCGAGATGTTGTCAGGATTGTGTTCCTCAAGCTCACCCGTCTCCAGATTGTAGATGCCATTCAGTAGATTGATACTCCCGGTGTCATGATTGATTCTTGATCTCGGGAGGAGTGTTTCTAGCTGAATATAATTGATTATCTCAGCAATATGGTTCCTCTTTGATTCATCTCCAAGGGCGTTCTGTACGTTCTTGGCAATTATATCCTCGCCATGTGGCACATAGACTCCGTTGCGGTAGCAGAAGATCTTCTTCGTGTCCTCGAATGTGATAAAGTGATCCAAGTCCATCAGATGTTCGGCAAGACCCTTGACCTTCAGCTTCCCGCGTTCCGTGAAGAATGAGCCGTTGTCTATATTCGGAGTGTCCTCCTTCAGTTTGATTGATTTGAGGATGCTACTGATCTCAGGCTTCGATAGCCCGAAATATTCAGCCACTTCATTTTCAATAAACGGCTTCTTCAGAATGGAATCCATCGACTTAAGGTCATTCGATATGAAACGGATTAATACCCGGACCTTCTCGACGGTCTTCGATGGAACGGTCTGTGCACGGAGCTTTGTCTCCCATACGTTATCTGATTCCAACTGCTCGAAGTCTTCCTTCGTGTGGACCTTAAGGTAGTCAGCAAGATCAATCTTGTCCACTCCATCAGGCCGTGGGAGCTCCACGACACGGACCTGCACACCCCGGGATTCCAGGTACTCGGCTGTCGCAATTGCACCATTCTTCCCTGCCTCATTCTCTTCGTTGTCATTACAAATTCTGACTTCCGACTTGTTCTTGACCAGCTGGTAAGCATATTCTTTCTGGGATTCCTTGATGCGAACCGTCACTGGTGAAATACAGGCAAGTCCCTCTTGTAGAGCCTTGATGCAGTCTGTCACACCTTCGGTAATAATGACAGAATCAGCTCGTCGAATCGAGTTCTCGCCATAGAAGTATGAATTGTCAATACACTTACTGATGTAAGGCCTTTCTTCGGAGTGTACCAACTGCTTGAAGTACTTCCTCTGTGACTTTGGATCCGGATCCCTGCCGATGAAATAGACGACGTTGTCGCCCTTCCAATAGGGGAATATTATCCGTCCTTTGAAGATGTCCACCAGTTTGTTTTCATTCACGTAGACGAGGCCAGCTCTCTGTATGGTATCAATGTCGAACAGCTCACGCATCTCACGCTGCATGGAGTCGTCTTTCGGAGCCCAGCCAATCATCAGCCCGTCAATCATCTCATCAGAGATACCCCATTTTTCATGAATGTAGTACCTATGTTCATCAGTCAGGTTCGAGTGATAGAAACCGGCAACTACTTTCATGAAAGGGTTGAGCTCTGCTTTCTCGTTTGCCTGAACAGGATCATGAGTAGGCAATTGTACACCGGCCTTCTCGGCTGCAATTTCAATGATCTTCGGAAAATCGTCGTCTAAGTCCAGCCCCTCAGCATAAGCAATCCAATTGAACACATCCCCTCCATCCTCGGTGGCTGTGTTGTTGTAGATTTGCTTTTTCGGATCCACAATCAGAGATGATCCGGACTTTGATGTAGCAGAAGTTGCACCTCGGTACGCATTTCCTACCTGCTTCAGTTTGATGGTTTCACTGATGATCTGTACGAGATCTAACTTTGATTTGATTTCGTCAACTAATGCACGATCTTCGGTCATCCAATCACCTCATAAATAGCAGCATCAAGCATAATAAGCACCTGCTTTTTTCCCGTTGTCAGTGGCAGTGAATCATATTTAGCCAGTATCTCTTTTTCATCACTATCAAGATGATCCCACAGAAAACGAGATAGTCGTACGAGCTCAGCTTTACTCATTGATAGTCCCCCATGATCTCACTGGCCACATCTACAAGCATCTTGAGTGTGGGATTGGTCTTCTCAATGATCTGATAGAGTTCAGGATCACTAGTTACAGATGCAAATTCTTGAATGAGTGGATGGTGTTGAAGAATTTCAGTATCGGTCATTGGCCACCTTCCTTCCAGGAGCAATTGTCAATATGTGGATCATTTGGCAATTATCACAAAAATTTAAATCAGAATAAAACATGTTAGACATCTGCATCTCTCCATTTATTGCATAAGTGGCTGTTGGATGCTGCTGGACTGTAGCTGGTCTCATGTTCCTGGAAGTTCATGCCAGCTGCGGCCTCAATTTTATCATTCATCATTTGGTTCAAATATATTGAGCGTGGGATCAATCCCCGCATCTCATCAAATTTTGTAAGGATGTTTGAATCTACTGTTATTGTTATATTTGTTTTCATAATACCTCCTATTGCTATCGTTAGCATCGAACTGTACATTTCTGTACGGTATTCATCTACCATAAAAGAATGGGGGGCAATTTTAGGAGATATGCAAAAAAAATTGAATTGGGGATATACCGTAATTAGCATAGTGTAAATTGTAAATGAGTTAAATAATTGAAACCAAAATACTGAAAAAAATAATCTACATTTCTGATAGTAAGAATTTGGGATTCGAACAGGAGATGTTATCATTGAATATCTCTTTTGGCAGTTTAATGTTAGAGATCATAGTATAAAAGTGAACGCAAATTAAATAAATTAAAGGAAATATTGATGACGATAGAATAACGATACATGATGTGAATGAAGTGTAATAAAAGTCACAAAGTCTATTTTCAAAAATCGGGAAAGCAAGGGGAAAGGGAGTAACAACAATAATACATACACCCCCCCGGTATTTTGATGCGAGTTATCAGCTGTTATTGACACTTCAATTTATACTCCACAACTGATCAGCCCTGAATACCTTGCAGCATCCGTTGGAGAAAAGGTGCTACTATCACACTCAACGCATACCTGCGTTTAGTGGCAGCTCCAACGAGAAACAGTTTTGTGATGTACGGAATCGTGTGATATGAACAAGGTGAACGATACAACGCCGAATGTCTTGGCTCTGATCCATTGATTCTGTCTTGAGCGTGAAACATCTTGACCTCGAGCTGAGTATGCTGGGACGTGTAATAGGGGATGATGATGTATATTATTTTGATCGAGAGGGGGATCTCACCTGCGAACGGACAGCTAGTAATTGTTTCATCGCGATGTTAGTGGTCTGAATAGCTCAAGTGTTCTACTTGACGTCATCGGTGGGCCTTTGGGAATATGTTGAGTGATTGGTATCCTGCGGGCTATCGGCCCATTATTTCAAGATAGAATCTCACAGCTAGGGCATGTGCTGAGATGTCGGTTTGTCTAGGGGGCAGGATTTTAAGAGGGTCTAAATCCTGCATGTGCTAGATGGAAAGGCCGTCTCCCATGGGGAGCAAGTGGTCGAATAGTAGTTAAAAATATCAATTCAATATGACATATATCAAATCTCAAAGCTATGGAATCAAGGAAAGGGCTCGATTAATCGGGATGATAAATTTTGGCAGAAAATGTCTTCACTTCATTTGGTACAATTGTTACAATTAGAAATTAATGCATGAGTAACTCAATAGAGACAATGCCTTCCCGTTTATATATTCATTACAGGATATAGGCAATACCAAAAAACAATACACTTTGTGTTCTTGGCATTCAGCAAATCTTAGAAATATTTGATATTTCAGAGGTTCGAATCTTATCACTCGCATAATAATTCGGGGATATAGGTAACTCAGAAAAATGCAACCTTTAGAATTTTAAGAATATGATGACAATTTTTCAAAATTGCTATGTTTTTATTGAACTAATACTTGTACATTTTGTTGAATCTGTTTGTAGTTAGTGTGAAACTCTGATGCTTAATTTAAAAGAATGGAACTATTTACATAAAAAAAGATAAAGAAAATGATAAGATAAGAAAGCAGGACATTTCCTCGACAACTAAAATATTTGCCCCTTTCATCCTTTGACCTTCATATCCTGCCATTTTCATTGAATATTATTGTAAAAGCTGTTCCGGAAGTACAATCCATAGTAATGGTCCCCCCAATCTGATTGACCAACGTGTTCAACAGCTGTAAACCCAATGAAGTGCTTTTCTTATAATCAATTTCCTCAGGGAATCCTATACCATTATCACTCACGATTAGCATAAATTTATTTTCATTCCCATGATGTAGGTCAATGCAAATCTGACCCGACCTTTCCTGAAAAGCGTGTTTCAAAGAATTGGTCACCAGTTCGTTTATGATAATCCCAAGAGGGATAGCCGTATCCATATTCAAAAAGATATCCTCTACGTTAAGCTCCAGTTCAATGTCCTTATCAACGGAATATGAACTAATAAGTTCAGCTGACAGCTTCTGGACATAATCAGCAAAATTGATGCTTTCCATGTCCGTTGACTGGTAAAGTTCCTCATGGATCAATGACATCGATATAACACGGCTCTTGCTCTCCATAAAAGCCTGAACCACGGACGTATCCTCAAACTCCATGGAATAAAGGTCGAGCAAACTGCAGATTATCTGGAGGTTGTTCTTTATACGATGATGGATCTCCTTTTTGCGCATCATCTCAATCTCCATCAAAGCTTTTTCTGCGTTCTTGCGTTCTGTGAGATCTCTAGCAGTGGAGAGCACGGCTGGGTTGCCAGCATACTCAATAATACGGTTGCTTAGTTCTATAGGGACAAGGGAACCGTCCTTACAGACAATTAGGCTTTCAAATATAGCACGTTCCCCCTCCTGCAATTGCTTGATATTATCAGGTACCTTTAATGCATATTCAGAAGAATTCAGATCCATTACTGTCATACTCAGCATTTCATCTCGGCTGTAACCCGTGAATTCACAAGCAACATTATTTACTTCCAATATAGTACTTTCTAAATCGTATATTATAGTTGGATCATTAGAATTATTAAAAAATGATTTGAATTTAGATTCCGATTTTTGCAAAGCAACCATTGCTTTTTCATTGCTCTTTGTAAGCTTGCTCATATTATCCAGTATTTGATTGAGGCCCAGAGGAATCTTCTTAAAATCAACCTGTACATTGGTATCAGCCCTTGTATCAAAATTTCCATTTAATGCATTACCGGATATCAATTTAAAATCATTTAGCATTTTTTTGATGGTGTGGTCTGTCGAGCGTGCAACCATATAAGCAACCCCACCCACGAGAATAATTGAAAATAGCGACATAAATATCAGCCTATTCCTCAAAATCGTTACCCCCGCAAGCATTTCATCTTTTGGAATACAGAGTACAAAACTATAGGTCCCTTCATTAATAGGCTCATAGAACATTACAACTTCTCTGCCGGTTTCAGGGTCCATTGCTTCGATGTATCCCCTCTTCCCATCTCTGATGTCGGTTGCCATCTCCAAAATCTCTGGAACACCAAAGTCATTTAATGTCTTTATCCCAATCCATTCCTTATGCTCCGGATGGGACAACAGTATTCCGCTATTACTTGTAATAAACGCATAACCGGTCTCAAAAACAGCAACACTAGATACTATCTCATCAAAATAGTTGAGCGACACATCAACCCCGCCAATTCCAACGAACTCACCATTCCTGATAATAGGAGAATCATAGCTCACCATCAGTATTCCCTGATAAAGATAAGGTTCTGTGACCACGTTTTGTTTGAGTTTCTTTGGACCTTGGTAATATTCTGATGTTTCATAATCTACAAGAGGTTCAACACTGATCGGGCCGTTTATCGTGTTCCAGTATGGTACAAACCTTCCGGTCTCATCATGGCCTTCCGTTCCTATGAATTCAGCATCTCTCCCATCAAAAGCATTGGGTTCATAGCCAACATAAACTCCAACCAGTTGAGGATTCTCCAAAAGTAAGCCCTTTAGTATATAGTTCACCTCATCCCTATCAGCTGACTCATAATTGCTCATTGTTGTTGAAATCGTTTTAACAATGCCCTGGTTTGTTCTTGTATTGCCATCGAAATAATTTGCATAGTTCTTGGTAATTTCTATGGACTGCTGATATGCCATTTCCTCCTGCTGAGATGTTACTGTAGAAATACTAACTATTGCAAATACAGATAGCACTAAAAAAGCACCTAAGATGCCATAAAAAAGGATTTTAGTTTTTAGAGAGATATTATTTGATTCCATTTCAAAAACTCGTTAATATTTCCTATTTTCCACTCTCTCACGAATTCATTCTACATCCAATTTTTTATATACAATTTGCATTTGTTTACAATGCAATATATTCTTTGTGGGACTTGTGATTCGAAACAATGGTACTTCAAAAGTTAACACCGTTAGCAATAACCCATTGAGTATAAACAGGCTTCATAAACTCACCCTCTCCAACCTCTCCCTCACATGAGCATTGAGAGTGAACGGCTTATAATTCTTGGCATTTTGCTTCATGTAATACGGAAGGCAACAGACAGCATTTGTATTTCGTGGAAGCTTGAATTTCAAAATAAAAAAAAGAATGGCTAAGCATGCCATTATACTGTTTATTTCAGTTTCTTGAGAAGACCTGCAAGACCTGCTTCATCATTGGAAAATATGGTATGTTAGATTCATGCCAAAAATAAGGCCACCCACCGTCCCCATAGGTGCATATATTGGATTAATATTTAATGCTATTTTTGTTCCTACCATCATTATCAACAAAAGAATAACTAATATGTAAATATTTGTTTGATTCTTACTTACTAGCTCAACAATTCTTGAATTAATTGTTTGATTAAACCCCATGTTTTTGAACCCCTCACCTTTTAATTAGGATTATGACATATAAAATTGTCTCAAATGACCATTATGCACAAAGAAGTAGGGAAAATTATAAATGATACATAATTAATTGTATACAAAAAAACTATGAAAATTTATTCTAAATGTGGATACTGTCATGAATGTTAGAGAGAATAAATGAAACACGAAACAAAGGTAAAAACGATTATCATTTCATTAGTTGCAATTTCTTTGTTACTAATATACAATTTAAGTTCTATTTTAGGAAGAAGTATAAGTTCAACGACAACGGTTCCATTGCTTTTAAGCACAACTGCATTTATAACAATCGGGATAATCTATCTGTTGGAGACCAAGAGGGCTAAAACGGAAAACACCGACAATGAAAGCAAACGTGTTGATGATCTTTGAGCGGTGCTAATGCGGAAGAGGAAGTTCTTGCCGTATGCCGTGTTGCAATAACTATTACAGAAACATCAATATTACATCATCTTTAAATATAATAATACACGAATACAAGTTGTAGTAATCTAAATATTTAGTTCCTTGGGGGTATGGGGACGATGCGTGAAAAATTAGAAATAATAGTAGACATACTGAAAGTTTTAAAAGGATCAGAAGTGACGAAAACAAGCATAGTTTATAAAGCAAATTTAAATTTTAAAAGAGCAAATCATTATCTCGATATGATGATGCAAATGGGATTAATAGAAAAATCAACTAACAAATACAATATTACAGAAACTGGTAATGAGTACTTCAAAGTGATGAATGAAGTTAATTCAATTATTATCGATCAAAAACCTTGATTATAGTCAATACTGTTTGAAACCAATTCTGATAGATTGAATTGCTCATACTACTTTTTCATTTTAATTTATTATTATATCCTAACTAACAACCGATTCTACATTACCCCAATTCTCCAACCATTCTCTCACATGAGCATTGAGAGTAAACTGCTTATCACTCTCTGCAGTACCAACTTTCTTACTTCTTCCAGGCTTCTGGTGGAGTAGACAATACCGAATCTTCTACCTATCCTATGATAATGAGCATTATGACATTTGAAAAACGTTGGAAGAGTTTATATGTTATTAACTTATTATTATATATTAAGAGCCATGTGTCATTCACGACTCCGGTGGTACGGTCTGAAAACACGAACGCTGTGGTGGTGGTGGTTCTACTCCATAACTAATTGGGAGAGGGGATGTCCATTCCTCCTTCATCCCCTCTGTTTTTGATAACTTTAATTTCCAGTATTAGGATTTGTAGAAATCCCTTACAGTGCTTAAAGCCCATTGCTGAGATATCATCCAACGCATGAAGATTGGGTTAGACGTGTACTGTCCCGATAGGCAGCATTTTTATTTTGTTAGAGCTTGAGCTATTTTAAAGTTCGATTTTTAGATCCCGCATAGTAAGCCACCTATGCTGATATTCCTATTTTTTCCACAAGGAATTACACGGAGAGATCGTTGTAACGATATTTGAAGCGATTACATGGTAAAAATAAACGATGATTTTTGGAGAACAAAATCAAAATATTGTTCCAATAAGGATAAACAATGTTTTCTTAGAAATGAACTTTCAAAACTGATGCAACATATTGTATATACACATCATGAAAAAACATGCCAATTCGCTTATATATTTTTAATAGATATTATTAATTTCGGCATATATCAAGGGGGTATAGTAAATGGTCGAAGACGATTTGAATCGGTTGGTAAAACAAGAGACAAAAATACCTACACTTGAAAAAACAGGTATTTTAAGCGACGAATACTATCATGTGCTGTTCGACTCATCTTCAGACGTCCTTATGTTGATGGACGAAAGGGGATTCATTGATTGTAATAAAGCGGCTCTGAAGATGTTTGGTTTCTCAAGAAAAGAAGAAATTATTGGATTTCATTTATCCGAAATATCACCTCCAAAGCAGCCAAACGGGGAAGATTCACGGAGTGCTGCACAGGATAGAATCGCAGAAGCCTTCAAGAATGAGTCTACCAAGTTTGAATGGGTTCACTGCAGAAAAAATGGAGAGGAATTCCCTGCTGAAGTGTGGTTAACACGCTTTTTGTTAAAAGATAAACAGATTCTGCAGGTTACTGTACGGGACATCACCGAGCGCAAGCAAATGGAAGAAACTCTACGAAAGAGTGAAGCTAGTTTGTCCAATGCACAGCGTATTTCCCATCTTGGCAATTGGGATTGGGACCTCGTCAAAAATAAGTTAAAATTGTCAGACGAGATCTATAATATCCTTGGGCTGGCACCTCTGGGATTTAAGACTACTTATGAGGCGTTTCTAAATTCCGTCCACCCTGATGATAGAATGTTTGTTCAGGACGCTATAAATAAGGCAGTGTATGAAAATAAACTGTATAGTATTGACTACCGCATTCTTTTGCCAGATGGCTCAGAACGTATTGTTCATGAGCAAGGCGAGGTTACTTTTAACAAAGCTGGTCAGGCGATTTGGATGTGTGGGACAATACAGGATATCACCGAGCGGAAACTGATAGAAACTGCTTTACAAAAATCTGAACAGAAGTTCAGAACATTTTTTAATCATTCTAATGATCCAACTTTAATATACGATTTGGACGGTGCCATCTTGGAAGTGAACGACATTGTTTGCGAATTCACAGGATATAGCCGAGATGAACTGCTGACTATATCGATAATGGATTTGGATTCTTCAGAATATGCACCAAATGTAACTGATAATATTAAGCAATTACAAAAGGGAATACGTTCTATATTTGAAAGTGTAGCTATTTGTAAAGACGGCACTCCTATCCCTATAGAACTAAGCAATCGCATTATTGAGTATGATGGAAAACCAGCTGTCTTATCCACTTCTAGAGATCTCACAGAGCGGAAGCAAGCAGAGGATGCAATGTTCCATGCAAAGCTTGTGGCGGAAACTGCTAATCGTACTAAGACCGAATTCCTCGCAAACATAAGTCATGAACTACGCACACCTCTTAATTCTATAATTGGCTTTTCACAATTACTAAATAGTAATCCTTTCGGTAACCTGAATGAAAAAGAGATCAAGTATTCTGGAAATATTGCGGATAGTGGGAAACACTTACTGGACCTAATCAATGATATTCTTGATATCTCGAAAATCGAAAGTGGGGAGGTAGAACTTGAATGTGAAAAGTTTAGTTTACCTTCATTCATTCGTGATGTGGAAAATACAATTAAACATATGGCATATAAAAAGAACATTGAAATTTGTAATCAGTTTCGTTCTGAAAATATCGAAATTTATGCCGACAGATTAAGGATGAAACAAATCTTGTATAATCTATTAAGTAATTCCTTGAAGTTTACACCTGAGCATGGGCTTATATAGATCAGTGCTGCAAATTATGATAATTTGCTGGAGATCTCTGTATCGGATAACGGTATTGGTATTCCCAAAAATAAGCATGAGGAAATATTTGAGACCTTCAAACAGGTGGATTCATCAACTGCCAGAAAGTATGAGGGTACCGGTCTTGGTCTTGCACTTGTCAAGAAGTTTGTTGAAATGCATGGCGGGGAAATCTGGGTCGAAAGTGAAGTTGGAAAAGGAAGTACGTTCACATTTACAATTCCTATAGAGGGCAAAGTACAATAAAATACTTTTCAGGAGTATTAGTGATATTATTATCGGTTATATAGCACCTGACTACTAATATAAGTAATATTAATAAAATCCTCTGTTGCTATCGATATTGCCTTTCATTATGCAAAACCTGTTACTGCTATTGAGTTTACATGTAAGTTATCCATTTACACTAAGCCCGTTGTCCCAAGTCTTCAACCTTTCCTTAACATGAGCATTGAGAGTGAACGGCTTATCTCTCCTGGCATTCTGTTTCATATAATGCAAAGTACCCTTGGAGAATTCCATCTTCTTTCATTCGACATACCCATTTTGTAATCTCATACTATATGATTTTTTTGATTTTAAATTTGTAAAAACATAATGTGTCTGTACTTCATTATTCACTAACACTAAATATTTTAATTCCATACTCTACCTAAAAAAGGAAAAACTATGAAACTCAAACTATTCGCAATTCTTATTCTAATCTCACTAACCTTTGGTTGTATCTCCGAAGAGACAGAACAAACAATCCAGACGATAGCAGAAGAGATCGAGCAGATCGAAGTCCAAGCTCCAGAAGACATTCAACCGGAAGTATTGGAAGACGAACAAGTAAACACAACTCCATTGTCACATGAAACTCTGAGGATCGGAGCCTTCAATATTCAGGTATTCGGAGTCTCGAAAGCTGACAAACCTGAAGTCATGGCAGTACTGGCCGACATCACCAGGACCTATGATATAATGGCCATACAGGAGATAAGGGATAAGTCACAGACAGCTCTTCCTGAACTGGTGGATCTTGTGAATTCCGATGGATCAAACTATGAATTTGTTGTAAGCGAGAGGCTGGGAAGGACCTCAAGCAAAGAACAATACGCCTACGTCTACAATCGCGACACGATAATGATCACAAGTGAAGCATTGACATATCCAGAGCCAGAGGGTACAGATCCATTCCACAGGCAACCTTACATAGCATCGTTCAAGGCAGTCAATGGTGATTATGATGCTGTCCTCATAGTGATCCACACAGACCCTGATGAGGCCACCGAAGAAATAAATGCCCTAGACGAAGCCTTGGAACATGCACAGAATGTCTATCCTGATGAGCAGGATTTCATTATCCTGGGAGATTTCAATGCTGACGGTTCATACTTTGATGAAGATTCAAGCTCAGACCTTGAAGACTACTTCTGGGCCATTGATGACACACATGACACCACAACGAAGTCAACGGACTATACTTATGACAGAATGGTCCTGACAGACACATCTGACCTCTATGGCCAGGCAAATGTTTTCAGGTATGATCTGGAGTATCAACTGACAGAAGAGGAAACTGTGGCAGTATCTGATCATTATCCAGTATATGCTGAGTTCAATGTAAGTGGAGATGTGGACTGAACAGCATCCTGATAGAAACAATCCTAGTGCTCCATTGTGGTGGAACTTTGATACAAATAAAATCAATACTGCCACAATGATGAGTTACCAAGCTATAACCAAACCGCTAAAAGAGATCGCTATAAAAGCAGATGCTAATAAAAGGATCAATGCAAATTTGTTTAGATATATTCGTGCTACCTATATGGCCAATCATTCAACAGAAGCACAAATGAATGTTTATTTTGGTAAGCCTACGGGGGGAAAATTATCATCCCCCATGGAATCCAAAATGGAAGTGATGATTAAAGCATATGTGGATTGGAAATTGGAGATGCTGAAATAACGATACATGATGTTAATACGATGTAATAAAAATTATAAAGTGAGTTTTCAAAAATCAGAAAAACAAGGGGAAAGGGAGTAACAACAATAATACATACACCCCCCTAGTATTTTGATGCGAGTTATCAGCTGTTATTTACACTTCAATTTGTACTCCACAACTGATCAGCCCTGAATACCTTGCAGCGTTCGTGTGGGAATTGGTGCTACTATCACACTCAACGCAGACCTGCGTTTAGTGGCAGTTCCAATGAAGAGCAGTTTTGTAATGTGCATTTCGTTCTGGTTTATTTCATCTTTCTATCTAGTAATTGACTAACGATGACAGTTAAAATAAATAAAGGTGTTTATTTTGTTCTGAATAAAGACAAACAACGTGGATTCGATGGTTTTTTTGTTTGAATTTTGCTTATAAACAGAACAAGATATTTCCATTTAATGATATTAGTGCATTAACTCTGAAATCAATGGCTTATATTATAGACCATGTAAATGGTAAGTATATCAAACCATAGATTCCATGATTGTAAGTTAGAATTATGAAATCCATTTCAATATTTGTTGAAATAACTATGAGCCATTTCCACTGGAAATATTTTAAAAACAGCAACATAAGACATATTATACTACAGGGGCTGATAATCCAGTTTTGAAATGATTCAACACTAATTTCGATAAAACGCATAGAGAAGAACGTTTATAATATTTATTATAAACTGACTGTAAAATAATCAAGCTTTTAAAGTAGTATATAATTGTTTCTATAAATTAAAAATAGTTTAAGGCATAAAAACAGAAATATCTAGTATCTATACATTGATTTCATCAAATCCATCAATAAATTCATAATGTATCCGAATTTTTGATGTTGTGTTATTTTCGTGGCAAGTACCAAATGCTAAATCAATAACGAGATAGGAAGGGAGAAGGTAATTCCTTTTTTATGTTCGCTATTAATCTATCATAATCAAAGGGACCTAAGCTCCTCACGAAAACTGTTTGATTACTTCCCTTCCACGCTCACTTTTCAATAATAACTGAAGCATTTCAGGAATGTTCTCCTCATGCTTCTGGATCTGATCAAGAGATTCACGGTCCAGGACAAGCGAACACTGGCTGCAGAACTTATCTGAAGGTCTTAGTACATTGTTACAGCGTGGACAGGCCTTGAGTGTCACATGCCTTTTATCTTCGGTCTTGAGGCCATATTTCTCAAAGATCCTTTCATTGATCTCATTGTCAGTGAAGTTAGCGTAGATCTTGAACATCTGTGTGGATCCACGAGACCAGCCAGCTCTGTGTTTGATCTCCTGTTCATTGAGACCGTCAAGGATCCAGTTAGTGATAGCAAGATGTCTGAAAGTATGGGGATTTACCGGTTTCTTTATACCAGCACGTTCACCTATCTTTGCAATCGTGCTCCTTACGCTCTTATAGCTCAATGGTTCCATGTTCTGGTTGAGTGTGACCCATAGAGGAGCTTCAGAATCCTCCCTGAGTGGATGTACAGACAGCCACTGATTGAGATATCCTGTTGACCAGGTAAGTGGGATACCTTTGGCTGCAGTTGTCTTCTTACTCAGTGATGTCTGTGAGATGTACAGAATAGCACCATACTGATTGAATTCAGCGTGTTTGATACGACAAGAGGCCAGAGCTCCCACGCGCATACCGGAGTCAGCCAGAACGGCAATTAAGGCTTTATCACGTGGATGCTTACATGCTCCCATAAGCTTATCAAACTCTTCCTGAGTGAGCAGATCAGATGGCTGAACAGGAGTATCGATCGTCTTAAGTTTGATGTTCTGCACCCATTTAGGAGCTTCACCTTCACAGGACCAACCAAAGAACTTCTTAACTAGCTTCTTATAGTTCCTCAGGCTACTTTGAGACATCTCACGCTCGTCCTCAAGGTACAACAACAGCCTGTGGAAGATGGCCTGATCTACCTGGTCAATCGTTCCTTTAAAGCCTATATCTTGGAGCCTTTGGACCATTCGAGTACCATAATTAGCATACCAGATCACCGTATTCTTTGCCAGCCCTTCAAGCCTACAGGCAGTTACAAAATTCTCAAGTATGTCCTTGTTACCCTGGCTGATATCTGCACCTCGGAGTCGCTCCATTGCACGTATTAAGCCAGTGTGAGTACTATGAACATCATCTACATCGCGAGTCATCACTTCATAAATTGGTGTATAGGTCTATATACTTTTGGAGCATAGACCCGAACGGTCCACCAACTTCAATTTTTAAAGAACAAACACGCAATCAGCTCTTTTGTCTGCGGTTCAACGTGTACATCTGTACCTTTTTCATCTTTGCAAGGTTGACCATTCGATCCATTTCAGCTTTTTCCAGAGGACGGGCTTCCAGATATCCACTATCGACCGCCTCATTAAATATCTCATACCCGATCGACGTCCTTGCGAGCACTGTGGTCCAGCCGACCGGAGTTCCCACGCCACCAAATGAAATGTCAGTGTTCTCAGCAGCCATATCGGTACAGAACTTACACGAACTACAACGGTATTGGTCCAATTCTGAAAGATCGTAGCTTTTCATACCTTCAGAAGTACCAAACTCAAAGAGCCCTTTTCGGATCTTCATTGAATGGATATCAGTAAGTTCCAGCCCTTTTGACTCAACGAATTCTTTAATTCCATCGTGCTCAAAACTGTCCATACAGAACAGACCGAACTTAAGCACCCTTGCCCTTAAGAAAAGATGAAGAAAACCATACGAACTTGTCTGCATCTTGTGTACCGCGTCTATATTACAACTTGGACCAACAAATCCAATGCTACCCATCTCCTGCTTTATGGCGCTCATCAAAGGCTCCAATGTCATGCTATGAGTATAGATGCTCCCCGCAGACTCAAGCACTTCAGCAGAGGTCCTGACTATCACAGGCTCAGCCTTCCAGGGCTCATCCTCGGACCTTTTCGTAACAATGGCACAATCAAGCAATCCTTCATCAAGTGCGTATGCGAGCATTGAGG
>Ga0255365_10020_pt1 | contig 32645 bp, 36 predicted proteins | sample ANMaggSeSYBR01J3_FD_182089 | JGI IMG/M metagenome (GOLD analysis project Ga0255365, IMG submission 182089) | Sediment cell enrichment communities from methane seep in Santa Monica Basin, California, United Staets - ANME aggregate JGI... | ecosystem: Environmental > Aquatic > Marine > Cold seeps >... | reverse complement strand
CTTTGCAGGTCATACATAATTTCTATATCATCAGCGAAATGATCCCTGTGTCCGGTGGCTCCTTCGGTTCTAATCTCGGAGGTACGTTCTGGTCACAGGATAAAGGTGCAGAGGGCATTGAAGTGGATGATGAAGGATTAAGAGGTATGCGAAAGACGGTTCGAAGACTTATTCAGACGGCTCAAATGTTAAAAAAAGTACCATCGGAGGATATTTAAGTGGAATTCGAAGCTCCTATCACTGAAATTATAGAACAGAAGCACGATGTGAAAAGTTTCCGTTTCAAAAGACCTGAAGATTTTGAATACAAGGCCGGACAGTATTTGTTTGTTAGTATTCCCGTAAATGGTGAAATGCAGCGTAAGCCCTTCACAATATCCAGCAGTCCTACTGAAAAAGGTTATCTTGAGTTCACTAAAAAACTTACTGGCCATGAATACTCTGATGCACTTGATGCAATGGCTCCCGGTGATGTTCTTATTGTCAACGGACCCAATGGCAGGTTCACTTTTGAAGGGGAATCTGAAAAGATCGCCCTCATAAGCGGTGGTATTGGAATCACTCCTATGATCAGTATGTGCAGGTATTGCAGCGATAGCAAGACTGGTACGGATATCGTGTTCCTTGATAGTAATAAGGTAGAAGATGATATTGCGTTCAGGGATGAGATGGATGAAATGGCTAGTAAACATCCTAATCTGAAGGTCGTACATACGCTGACACGTGCTGATACTGATTGGCTGGGTTGTACTGGGTGTATATGTGAACCAATTATATTGGACTATATTTCTGATATCATGGAACGTACTGTCTATGTCTGTGGCCCTCCTCCAATGATTAAGTCCGTTGAAGAACTCCTTCTCAATATGGGAATTCCTAAGGAACAGATCAAGAAAGAGGCACTTTTTGGATTCTAAGCAGTATTTATTAATGATGTTTTTCGAAATGTAACAAAACGAGGTATGTTAATGAGTTGTATCAAAGGAACTGAAACTGAAAAGAATCTATTGAAAGCCTTTGCAGGCGAATCACAGGCAAGGAATCGGTATACGTACTTTGCTTCTGTTGCCAGAAAAGCAGGTTATCATCAGATCTCTGCTATCTTTGCTGAGACTGCAGATAATGAGAAGGAACATGCAGAGAGGCTTTTCAAGTTCCTCGAGGGTGGGGACGTTGAGGTCACAGCTTCTTTTCCTGCAGGCATGATCTCAAGTACAAGGGATAACCTTGAAGCTGCGGCTGCTGGTGAGAATTACGAATATACTACTATGTATCCGGAATTTGCTGATGTCGCTGAAAGTGAAGGTTTCCTGGAGATCGCTTCTGTGTTCAGGCATATCGCTGTTGCAGAAAAAGGGCATGAAGAACGTTATCTAAAACTTGCTGCCAATCTGGATCACGAGATGGTATTCAGAAAGGATGGTACTGTTGTATGGAGATGTCGTAACTGTGGTTATATTCATGAAGGTCCTGCAGCTCCTGATAAATGTCCTGCATGTGATCACCCAATGGGATATTTCGAGGTTAAGGCAGAAAACTACTGATGGGGGTTTATGATATGAAACGTATTGCATGGGGTATTACAGGGTCCGGTGACCAGATCGTTGAGACGTATCAGGTCATGAAGGACATTCAGGAGCGTACTGATCTTGAGTTCATGGTCTTCCTTTCAAAGGAGGGGGAGACCGTTATGAAATGGTATCGTATTTGGGATGATATTCAGAGGGATTTCCCTAATTTCAAGACCGGTGTGGGTCCGAACTCGCCTTTCATTGCAGGCCCTCTTCAGGTGGGTCATTACGATGCTTTGATAATTTCACCTGCAACTGCTAACAGTGTGGCTAAGATCGTTCACGGAATCGCCGATACGCTTGTTACGAATGTAGTTGCACAGACCGCAAAAGGTGATACGCCTATCTATATTCTTGCAGTTGATCAGAAACGTGGAACTGTGGATACTTATGCACCTAGTGGAAAGAAGATGACGTTGAAGATGCGTGAAATCGATATTTCCAATTCTGAGAAACTTGCACAGATGGAAAATATAACGCTCATCGAAAAGCCGGAAGATCTTTACAAGATCCTCGGCGTGGAAAAATAAGTGATGGTTTCCGGCTAGTTCCGGAAATACCCATCATTTAATTACTTTATTTCTGAAAATGTTCTGTATTTTCTGCTGAGGTATCGATCTTAAAATAGCTCAGTTATCTCTTTTGCCTTCTATGAACTCATTTGTCATGAGGTGTGCCACATCGTCAGTGAACTGCTGAGGTGGGTGTTTCATGAAGTATGAGGATGGTGAATAGAGTATTCCGCCTACTCCTCTGACCAGTGCAAGTTTACAGCAGCGTATGGCATCAATGACAACTCCTGCGGAGTTTGGTGAATCTTCGACCGAAAGACGAAGTTCGATGTTCATTGGTACGTCTCCGAAGAGCTTTCCTTCCATTCTCAGGAAACATAGCTTGTTGTCCTGCTGCCATGGGACGTAATCGCTTGGTCCGACATGAATGTTGTGATCATCGAGCCTTTCTGAAAGCACTGACTGGACAGCTTCTGTCTTTGAGGTCTTCTTTGAAGAAAGCCTGTCGCGGTTGAGCATGTTGAGGAAATCAGTGTTACCGCCGGTGTTGAGCTGGTATGTCCTCTCCAGTTTAACTCCCCTTTTATTGAAAAGGTCTGCAAGTGTACGGTGTGTTATGGTTGCACCAAGCTGTGCTTTGATATCATCACCAATTATTGGAATTCCCTTGTCTGCGAACTTTTGTCCCCATTCCGGGTTGCTCGCAATGAATACTGGCATGTTGTTGACAAATCCGACATTTGCATCGAGTGCGCATTGTGCGTAGAACTTTGTTCCTTCTTCAGACCCTACTGGGAGGAAGTTCAAAAGTACCTCAGCACCGGAGTCCTTTAGAATGGATATGACATCTTCTTCTGTAGATTCGGGTTCTGTTGCTGGAATGAACCTGTACTGGTCCTCGTAGTTCACCATGTGTTCGGACACGCCGTCCTTGATATTTCCCATTGTGACCTTTACTCCGGTCTTTGGTATATCTGGGCAGAATACGGTCGTACAGTTCGGATGTGCAAAAATGGCTTCTGATATGTCCTTTCCGACCTTTCTCTCATCAATGTCAAATGCTGCGACTACTTCAATGTCAAAAGGTCTGTACCCACCTATCTCCCAATGCATAAGTCCTATCGCATCTTTTTCCTCTTTGTCTTTATAGTACTCAAGGCCCTGGATCAGTGAACTGGCACAGTTGCCAAGTCCTGCGATTGCGATTTTTATCTTGTCCATAACACTTCCTCTTAACTAAAGTGAACGATTGACTATGTATATTGTATAATCGTTATGCAATGTCCTAATGTTTACCGATAAATAAAAAGGTTTCTAATATAATAATTATTAGGATAGGGTATGCTCTTAGGTGGTTGCTTGTTTTAGAAAGGTTTTTAAGTTGTGACAGCTGTTATTTTTTAGGGTATCTTGCTTCTATATTGATGACGAAATCAATTAAGATGTAGCTATTGCGTTTGTTTGTGACTAAGACGAAATAAATGGAGATGATATTATTTCAGACAAATTGAATGAATCCTATAACTTGGGGAGTATAGATTCTATTGAAGATGCGGTAAAACTTGGAATCTCTTTTGAGGACCAAGGTAGGGATTTTTACCTTGAGTTTGCAGAAAAGACCTCTGATCCGGCTTCAAAGGATATCTTCCTTTATCTTGCCGAAGAGGAAAAGAAGCATGCTCAATATCTGCTCAATTATCTTGAGGGGAATGAACTTCTGTTAAAGGAAGAGTCTGAAGTTCCTGATTTTAAGGGTGCTTTCTCTTCAGAGTTCACGGGAGATGATCTTGGTGAAGTGGGTGTCCTGCTTGCAGCTATGAGGCTTGAAAGAAAAACTGAGGACCTTTACAAAATGCTTTCTCAGAGGTCCGACAATTCTGAACAGGAGAAGTTTTTCGAGGAGCTTGCTGCGGTCGAAAGGGGTCATTACGATCTTATAGATGGATTTCTAGAAGTATCCACAGGGTTCAGGATGCAGACCTGAGTTGACGGGGTAACTGATATGAGCATTACGAATGATACTTTCGAAGTTGCAAAAGGGATCTACTGGGTAGGTGTCATTGATTGGAACCTGCGTGATTTCCATGGGTATGCAACTCCGAAAGGTGGTACTTACAATGCTTATTTGATAATCGATGAGAAGATAACTCTCATAGATACTGTTAAGGCCGAGTTTGCACCGGAGATGATCGAAAAGATCCGTAGGTTGGTCAATCCTTCAAAGATAGATCATGTCATTTGTAACCATGTGGAAATGGACCATTCAAGTGGTCTGCCTGCTATCATGGACCTGGCAAAGGATGCTAAGCTGTTCTGTACTAAGCGGGGTAAGGCCGGTCTTGATGAATATTATGAAGCTGGTGGGTGCGGGAACTGGGATTTCGAGATAGTGGATACTGGTTATGAACTCGATATTGGTTCAAGGACGCTTATGTTCCTCGAGACTCCTATGCTACATTGGCCGGACAGTATGCAGACATATTTGAAAGAAGATCGTATATTGTTCTCCAATGATGCTTTTGGACAGCATCTTGCCACTTCGGTGAGGTTCGAGGACGAGGTTGAATGCGGGGCTATGGAAGATGCTGCGATATATTATGCCAACATCCTCCTTCCTTTTGGTTCCAAGGTGCTCAAGTATGCTGATAAGATCAAGGAACTCGGACTCGAATTTGATATGATAGCGCCTTCTCATGGGGTCATATGGCGAAAGGACCCTATGAAAGTGGTGGATGCTTATATTAAATGGGCTAAAGGGGAAACTGTTCCAAAGGTGTTGGTTATATACGATACTATGTGGAACAGTACTGAGATAATGGCAAAGGAGATCGTTGAAGGAATATCTGAAGGCGGTGCTGAAGCCAGGTTGTTCCACCTTCGAAAAAATGACTGGAGTATGCTGCTACGTGAGCTCATGTCATCTCCTGTCATTGCTGTTGGTTCTCCGACCATGCATAGTACCATGTTCTTTACAATATCCGGTTTCCTTACATACCTTAAAGGGCTTCGTCCTAAAGGTAAGGGTGCTGTTGCTTTCGGTTCATTTGGCTGGGGCGGCGGTGCGGTTAAGCATGTTGAGGAAATGATGGTGTCTGCGGGGCTTGAGATCGTTGAGCCTGGGCTTCAAGTAAAGTATAGGCCATATGAGGCTGATCTTAAGGCGTGTCGAGAACTCGGTGTCAGGCTTGCAGAACTTGCATTGGAGCGCTCGGACTGATATTGACTTTAATTGAAAACAAGGAAGTGATGATAAATGAAATTCGAAGGCGATCTTGAAGAAGAATTCTATAATAAATCAAAGAAGAATGCAGAGGCTACTGGTTACAGGCTGAACCCTGATTATGATGTCATAACGACTGCAGTCAAGGGTATCTGCAATAATAAACGTGAATATGGGGAATGGTATTGTTTCTGCCAGAAGAGGACTGGAGATGTGGAAAAGGATAAGAAGGTTATCTGTCCATGTCCTGCTCGAACTCGTGATGTAGAGATGCGTGGTTCCTGTAAGTGTGGACTTTACATTAAGTAAAGGCTGCATATTTAGTAAAATATCTTAATTATAATATCTGAAGGGCATATGTCCTTTCATTTTTCTTTTTACGTCACTTGTGTGTGATGCTGTCATGATCGGTTTGTGATGTATCGGTTCTGATTTTCTCTAAGAATAGTTAGTTATATTTAGAAGGATGTGTTTTATGATAGATAAATGACAAAACATGTCATTAATGGACACATTTAAACAGTGTTTTGTGTCCTATTCATAAGATCACATTTTATTATCACATCCGGAGATTCTAAATATGAAAGTATTGGTAAGCGATTCATTATCAGAGGAAGGAGTTTCAAAGTTAAGTGAGCATTTTGACGTTGATGTTTCAACGGGTCTTTCTGAGGACGAGCTTGTAAAGAAGATCGGTAGTTTCGATGCTCTTGTTATTCGCAGTGGTACACAGGTCACAAAAAGGGTCATCGATGCTGCTGACAATCTTAAGATCGTAGGCAGGGCTGGTGTAGGTGTCGATAATATCGATGTGGATGCAGCTACCGAGAAAGGTATTATTGTTGTTAATGCTCCTGAGGGTAACATGCTCTCCGCAGCAGAACACACTATCGCTATGATGATGTCGATGGCAAGGAACATCCCTCAGGCGAATGCTTCTTTAAAGGCCAAGAAATGGGAACGTAAGAACTTCATGGGTGTCGAGGTCAATGGCAAAACACTTGGTGTCATCGGTCTGGGGCGTATTGGTGCTGAAGTTGCGAAACGTGCACAGGGTCTTGAAATGTCTATTCTGGCCTATGATCCTTTCGTTACTGAAGACCGTGCCAAGGATATGGGTGTTGAACTTACTACCGTTGACGATATTGCTCAGAGGGCAGATTTCATTACAGTTCATACTCCGCTTATAAAAGAGACTCGTAATATCCTCGATAAAGCACAGTTCGATATGATGAAGAGCTCCGCAAGGGTCATCAATTGTGCACGTGGGGGAATTATCAATGAGGAAGCTCTTGCCGATGCTGCAAGGGATGGGAAGATCGCCGGTGCTGCTATCGATGTATTCACCAGTGAACCTCCATTTGACTGCCCTTTCCTTGGTCTTGATAATGTGATCGTAACACCTCATTTGGGTGCATCGACAGAAGAGGCACAGGTCAATGTTGCAGTATCTGTTGCTGAGGAGATCATTTCTGTTCTGAATGGTGGTTCTGCACGTAATACCATCAATATTCCTGCTGTGAAGCCAGAAGTAATGGCTACACTTGCTCCTTATATTGGACTTGCTGAGACGTTGGGTAGTGTGGCATCACAGCTTCTTGATGCTAATTACAATAAGATTGAGATATCTTACAATGGTGAGATCGCTGATAAGGATACAAGGGCTGTAACTGTTGCAGCTTTAAAGGGCATTCTTGAGGATGCAGTTGGTTCTGCTGTGAACTATGTGAATGCTCCTTCGTTGGCCAAGTCCCGAAACGTCGAGGTAGTTGAGAGTAAATCCGAAACTTCCGGAGATCATGCTTCAACCATTAGGATCACTCTTTTCCAAGGTACGAACACAAAGTCCGTTTCCGGTGCAGTGGTCGGTCGTGAGCCAAAGATCGTTATGATCGATGGTCAGTATGTGGATCTTGTTCCTCATGGTTTTATGATCGTTTCGAACCACATCAATCGTCCGAACGTCATTGGTCCATGCTGCATAGTGCTTGGCGAGAACGAAATAAATATTTCCGGTATGCAGGTAGGCCGTGTGGAAGTCGGAGGTAAGACCATCATGGCTCTTAATGTTGACAATGAGGTCTCTGAGACTATACTTGATGAGATCCGTGCCATCGATGGCATACTTGATGCAAAATTAGTTACACTTTAAAATTGTTTTTATGTGTGGGCAGTGATCGCCCACGCATACATTCCGTGTTTGGATCGGAGGCATGTATCTATATGATGAGAAAGCGGGTATACCATCGTTTCCCACACAGGGAAGTCCAGTTTGAACAGAAGCATCGCTATTATTCAGACCTGATCTATTTTGTGAAGGTAATGGCAGGCATGGACGGTAAGTTCGGCATGTTCGTGACCGAATCGACTACTAAGAAAGGACATCGAATTCAGGCAAAGCGGGGAATACATGTTGAGATCGCTATGAATGGTATGGAGTTTACCTCACTGAACTATGATAATGTGGATTCCGTCCTTGAGACCATTGAACCGGAGGGAATCATCGATTTCAGGGTGAATCTTTCCTATAGTTATCTTGATGGGAAGTACAATCGTGTACCTATCAGGGGTGATGCATATCTGGTGCGTGCCATCCTTGAGTCTGAGGTACTTACTCTGAGGATCAATCATATAGATGGTCCGGAAAGGACTGAATGCGGCAGAGTCGCAGATACTATTATAGATGAGCTTAGACGTGGTGCATAATGGACGAACTTTCTCTTGTGGTAGCATCGCCTTTTAAGAAGAATGCTACTTCTTCTCTTTCGATAAAGGACTTTGAGTTCTCGTTGTCCTTCGATCTTAAATGGATGTCTCCGGCCCAAGCTTCAAAGGTGAGGGACCAGGGTATCATGTCTGGTATTTTGAAGTTCGATGAAGGCGAACTTGTCTTGAACCTGGATGCATCTTCCTTTGATATACCTGCGGGATTCAAGCCTTCTCCTGATCTTTTTCGTGAGAAAGGGACCATTGAAATGATAATGGACATTATTGTTTCAAATGGTGAGATCGACAAGAAGGAGGTCGTTTCACGTATCAATCAGAAGCAAGAGTCGTTGGGTGGTCTTCTGGATGCAGAGGTTGCAGCTTTGTTGGTGGCGCATGAGCTGGGTTGTGATGTGGGGCCTCTGTTCGATGATGTCTATGGCAGGGTTTCAGGGATGTCTGTCTGAGGGGTTAGAGTCCGCACAATCTTTATGTACTATTAATATAATTATGGCAACTCCAGTTAATTATCGACTGGAAAGTGTTCAAATGTTCGAACGCATTACTGCGTGAGTAAGAAAACTTGCGGAGGGACATTATGAGTAAAAAGACACAAATGAAAATTACAAGGAAAACCAATCCCAGGATTCCTGCATTGATCTCTGTGCTTAAGGATACTGCACGTGAGAATGATGCACCGATCTGGAGGGATATGGCGAATAGGCTCGAGAAACCTAGCAGGATCTATGCTGAGGTAAATCTGAGCAAGATCAACAGGCATGCAGCCGAGAATGACCTCGTACTTGTACCTGGAAAGGTATTGGGTGCAGGCGCGCTCGGTCACGCTGTAACTGTCGCAGCACTAACATTCAGTACAACTGCTGTGGACAAGATCACAAATGCTGGTGGAAAGTGCATGACCATTGAACAGATTCTGGAAGAGAATCCAGCAGGTTCTGGCATAAGGATCATGCAATGAGGTGTTTCAAATGACAGTAATCGATGCAAATGGTTTGATTATGGGCAGGCTCGCAAGTAACGTTGCAAAGATGTTGCTTTCAGGAGAAGAAGTCTCCATTGTGAATGCAGAGCAGGCAGTGATCTCCGGTTCAAAGGTAACTACCTTTGAGGAATATGACGTTATTCGAAATATGGGCACACGTGAATTCGGTCCTTACTTCCCAAGGAGACCAGACAGGATCCTCAAGAGGACAGTCAGGGGTATGCTTCCTTACAAACGATCAAGGGGCAAGGACGCAATGGGTCGCCTCAAGGTGTATGTAGGTATTCCTTATGAATACCAGGATGCCGAATTTGTTAGTGTCGAAAGTGCAGAAATGACGCGTCTTAGTTCTAACAAGTATGTGACCATTGGCGATGTAAGCCGTCAGTTAGGTTCTAAATTCTAAGGGAGATTTATCCATGGCTACTAAAGTTGTTAATACATCCGGTAAAAACAAAACTGCAATTGCACGAGCAACAGTTTCTGCAGGGACAGGTAAAGCTAGAATCAACAAGAAACCTGTTGAGATCTACGAACCTATGTTCGCAAAACTTAAGATCATCGAACCTCTTATGCTGGCAAGCGAAGCTGTTTCTGGCCTTGACATTGATGTAAAGGTCAGTGGTGGCGGAATCATGGGCCAGGCAAATGCGATCAGAACTGCTATCGCAAGAGGAATTGTAGAGTGGACCAACGACACCGACCTCAGCGATGCTTTCATGGCATACGACAGGAATCTTATGGTTAACGACTCCAGGCAGAAGGAGACCAAGAAGTTCGGTGGACCAGGTGCACGTGCTAAATATCAGAAATCTTACAGGTAAGGCGGGTAGTTACAATGATTCCAGTTCGCTGTTTCACATGTGGAAAGGTTATTGCGGAAAGCTGGGAAGAGTACAAACGTCGTACAGGTGAAGGAGAAGACCCTGCTACAGTACTCGATGACCTTAAGTTCGTTAGGTATTGTTGCAGGAGAATGTTCCTTGCTCATGTTGAGCTTGTGGACACAATGGCTCCATATCAGTAAATGGGTTGCAAGGTACTCCGGGCATCTTTTGGTGTTCGGGCCACAGCCCTTTATTGGAATCTGTGCGAAATAAACCGGTACCCGAGGACCAATCTCAGCGGTCCCATTGGCTTATTTTGGGCTAACTGATAATATCAGCCTTCACTAAGATCGATAACCACATTCGGAGGGATTCCGAATAAAACTTTCATATATCTAATAAGTCAGAACGAAACCAAATGAATACTGTTTCTGGATTTGATTATTTGTTAATATATAATATCGTCTGACTATGTTTGTTCAAAATATTTCATTAAGGATTTTTTAATAAGGGTGATTAATTGAGCAATGAGAAATACACTAGGTATGAACGTGCAAGGATCATCGGGGCAAGATCACTTCAGATTGCAATGGAAGCACCCATATTGGTCGAAGACGATAGCACTGACGCATTATATCTAGCTACAGTTGAATTTGAGAAAGGCGTTATACCTATTACAGTCAAGAGAAATTTACGATAACTGAGGTGAATTTATGGAAAATACGGATCAAAACATTGAGATTACAGCTGAAACAAGCGCAGCAGCAGAGAACACAGAGTCAACAGAGTCCACATCACTTGTCCCTATAGATGAGTATCTGGCAGCAGGTGTACACATTGGTACCCAGCAGAAGACACAGAACATGATGAAGTTCGTTTACCGTGTGAGGACAGATGGACTTTACGTACTCGACATACAGTCAACCGATGACAGGATCAGATATATTGCACATTTCCTTTCAAAGTATGACCCATCCAGAATACTTGTCGTATCCGCACGTCAGTATGGTCAGTATCCAGCAACTATGTTCTCAAAGTCAGTTGGAGCAGTTTCAAAGGTCGGTAGGTTCATTCCAGGCAGTCTTACAAACCCTGTACAGGAAGGTTTCTTTGAGCCGGATGTAGTAATTGTGACCGATCCTGCAGGAGATGCACAGGTCATCAGGGAAGCTGTAAATGTAGGTATTCCTGTTGTTGCACTTTGTGACACCAACAACATGACCTCCAATGTAGATCTTGTCATTCCAACCAACAACAAGGGTAGAAAAGCACTTTCCCTCGTATATTGGCTTCTGGCAAGAGAGATCGCAAACGAAAGGGATATTCCTTTCAACTATGAAGCAAGTGAATTTGAAACAGGTCTTTAATTGACCTGTTCTCATTTTTCTTAACCTCACTCATACATAATATATCCCGTTTGTAACAGGGGGAACCGTAGTATGAGACAACCAACAGTTGCAGGTCAGTTCTATCCGCTAAGCACAAAGGCACTGCGCAAGGAAATTGTGAAATGTTTTCATGGTCTTGAGATAAAGCCTGAAGACTTGATAGGTGCAGTTGTACCTCATGCAGGTTATGTCTATTCCGGTCCAGTCGCAGCACATGTTTTTGCAAGGCTTCCGAAAGCAGACACATATGTGATATTTGGACCAAACCATACAGGATATGGTTCTCCGGTCGCAATGTCCCAGGATGTCTGGAATACACCTCTCGGAGATGTCGAGACCGATAGGGAATTGGGCAAACTGCTTGCGGGGTCAATTATCGATATGGATGAAGTTGCTCACCGATATGAGCATTCTGTGGAAGTGCAGATACCTTTCCTACAATACTTATTCGGAAGCGATTTTAAGGTCCTGCCTATTTGTATGGGAATGCAGGATGAAGATACTGCTGTCGAGGTAGGCCTGGAATTAGCTCGTGCTGTAAAGGAATCGGGTAAAAAGGTAGTATTCATTGCATCAAGTGATCTTTCACATTATGTGCCTCAGGAAAAAGCCGAAAAGTCTGACAATTATCTTATTGATGCCATTCTTGATATGGACGTACCTGAAATTTATCGGAGAAAGTACGAGAAAGACATCACAGCTTGCGGATACGGTCCAATAACAGCAATGTTGACAGCTGCAAGGGAATGTGGTGCTAAGAACACTGAGCTGGTCAAATATGGTACCAGTGGGGATATTACTGGGGATCCGATGGTTGTAGGGTATGCTGCCATCATTGTAAAATGATCCTCTAAAGGAGACATTATCATGATCACCTGTTCTGCACCTGGTAAAGTATATCTGTTCGGTGAACACGCAGTGGTCTATGGGGAGCCTGCCATTTGTTGTGCAGTGGATATTCGTACCAGGGTCACCGTATCTCCTGCGGATACTATCACCATAAGTTCATCCCTTGGAACTACGGGCATCGATTTTGAAGTTCATCCTTATGTTTCAGCGGTCATCGAACGCTTTCAGGATATCTCATCCTTTGATGGAGTGGACCTGCGCATAAGTTCTGATATTCCGGTAGGATCCGGGCTAGGTTCTTCTGCAGCAGTTACTGTGGCTACGATCAAGGCAATGGATACTTTGCTGGGCATCGGACTTGAGCTGGATGATATCGCAAAGATGGGGCATGAGGTCGAGCAGAATATACAGGGTGCAGCAAGTCCCACAGATACGTATGTGTGCACTATGGGCGGCGTGGTTCTGATACCACAGCGTAAAAAACTTGAACTTATTGATTGTGGGATCCTTATAGGTAACACAAATATATTCTCATCCACAAAAGAGCTCGTGGGTAATGTGGCTGATCTTAATGAAAGGTTCCCTGATGTTGTGGGACCTGTATTATCATCCATTGGAAAGCTGTCTGTTATTGGTGAAGATCTTGTGAACGATGGGGACTATGTTTCTGTTGGCGAACTTATGAATATAGATCAGGGTCTGCTTGATGCTATTGGTGTAAGTTGTGCTGAACTGTCTTCCCTCATCTATGCTGCACGTGAAAGTGGTGCGTATGGTTCAAAGATAACCGGTGCAGGTGGCGGTGGTTGCATGGTCGCTATATCTCCGCGTGAGAGTGTGGATTCGGTGGCAGAGGCCATTGGTATGGCCGGCGGGGATGTTGTTGTGACCAATGCGACAGATATAGGTGTCAGGGTGGAATGCCAGTGAACTCAAATAACGAGATAACTATATTGAAGATAGGCGGCAGCGTAATTACCGATAAGAGATCGGAAGACGGGCTTGCCTGGGAAGAAGAGATAGTCCGGATAGCTCGTGAAATATCCGGTTTTGAAGGTAAACTTATCATTGTGCATGGTGCAGGTTCCTACGGTCACCCTCAGGCAAAAAGATATGCTCTTACGGAAGGCTTCCATGCGGAAGGGGCTGTTGTCACTCATAATGCAGTAAAGGCATTGAACCGTATTGTAGTTGGAATTCTCAATGATGAAGGTGTGAATGCGATATCAGTACATCCAATGTGTTGTACGGTCGCAAAGAACGGTCGCATCTCGGACATGTATCTCGGAAGTATCAAGTTGATGCTTGAGAAAGGGCTTGTTCCGGTATTACACGGTGATGTCGTAATGGATGAGGTGAAAGGCGTATCCATCATTTCCGGTGATCAGGTGATACCCTATCTTGCAACCCAGTTGCAGGCTTCCAGAATTGGAGTTGGGAGTGCAGCAGATGGTGTGTTAGATGATAAAGGTGAGACCATCCCTGTGATCACTGCAGAGAATTTCGATGAGGTAAAGGCGTATATCGGCGGTTCGGCTGGAACTGATGTGACCGGTGGAATGCTCGGAAAAGTGCTTGAAATGCTGGAACTTGGCAAAACATCAAGTATAACCTCCTATATATTCAATGCAACCGTAGTGGGAAGCGTGTCGAGTTTTCTAAATGGTGAGAACATCGGTACTGCAATAAAAGATTCATAATAATACATTAACAGGTTTGATAGATTTGAGTACATCCAAGAGAAAGATCGAGCACCTTGAACATTGTGCAAAACGTCCAGTGGAAGCCAAGAACGTAACATCCGGATTCGATGATGTTATGCTTATTCACAAGGCATTGCCACAGATACATATGGATGAGATCGATCTGTCCACAGAATTTTTAGGCAAATCATTGAAGGCTCCATTCCTTATAGCATCTATTACAGGTGGGCATCCAGACACAATTCCGGTAAATGCCGCTCTTGCGGAAGCCGCTGAGGAATTGGGTGTAGGGATCGGTGTGGGAAGTCAAAGGGCTGCGATCGAGGACCCTGGACAGGAAAGTTCTTTCAGCGTGGTTCGTGATAAAGCACCAAATGCATTCGTTTATGGAAATGTGGGTGCAGCTCAGATTAAGGAATATGGTATCGAAGCAATAGAGAAGCTCGTTGATATGCTGGATGCAGATGCTCTGGCAGTACATTTGAATTTCCTTCAGGAGGCGATACAGCCTGAAGGTGATCGAGATGCGACAGGTGTACTCGAAATGATCGAAGAGGTTTGTTCTCTCAATGTTCCGATAATTGCAAAGGAGACCGGTGCTGGTATCTCAAAGGAAGATGCTGCATTGTTGAAAGAAGCAGGTGTAAGTGCAATTGATGTGGGCGGTGTCGGAGGTACAAGCTGGTCAGGTGTGGAAGTATATAGGGCACATGATAGCGGTGATACAATTTCCGAGGATCTGGGCAATCTCTACTGGGACTTCGGTATACCTACTGTTTCCAGTGTTCTCGAATGCCGAAGCTTTGTTCCTGTGGTTGCAACGGGCGGTGTGCGAACAGGCCTCGATATTGCAAAATCACTTTCTCTTGGTGCGTATGCTGCAAGTGCAGCCCTTCCTTTTGTGGGGCCAGCGCTCATTGGAGCGGATGAGGTTGTCTCAAGCCTGTCAAAGATGCTCAATGAACTAAGGGTTGCAATGTTCCTTTGCGGATGTGGTAATATCAATGAGCTTCGTACAAGTTCAAAGGTCACTGTAACCGGATGGACAAAAGAATACATCACACAGCGTGGTTTTGATCCAAAGGACCTTGACATAAGGTCTGACCTTTGATAGGTTTACTAAAGCCGAAATTCACAGTCATTTTTTGGTCAAGATGACCAAAAGTTATCATTGAATTAGAAAATACAGATAAATTGGAGGAATTATATGACAGATATTGGAATCATAGCAGTAGGCGGCTATAACGAAATGGGTCGTAATATGACTGCTATAAGAGTTGACGAAGACATCATCATCGTTGATATGGGCCTTAGATTAGATAGGGTCCAGATCCATGAGGATGTGGAAATTGATAAGATGCATTCTCTTGAGCTTATAGAAATGGGTGCAATACCTGATGACACGATCATGAAGCAGGTCAACGGCAACGTTGCTGCTATTGTTTGTACACATGGTCACCTTGATCACATAGGTGCAATACCAAAACTTGCTCACAGATACACTGCTCCTATCATCGGTACGCCTTATACGGCAGCCCTTATAAAACAGCAGATCGAATCCGAACGTAAGTTCGGTGTCAAGAACAAGATCATTCCGGTAGAGGCTGGTGGAACCTATCAGATAAATGATGATGTTTCCATTGAACTTATCCGTGTACAGCACAGTATCATCGATGCAGTGTTCGTTGCAGTACATACACCTGTAGGTGCTGTTCTTTACGCATGTGATTTCAAGCTTGACCGCACACCAACACTTGGTGAGGCACCTGACTTTGAAAGGCTCAGGGAGCTTGGAAAGGAAGGTGTCATATGCATGATCGTGGAGAGTACCAATGCAGACCGCAAAGGTAAGACCCCATCAGAAAAGATCGCTCATGATATGGTGCGCGATGTACTTCTGGGTACTGAGGAATCCGATGCTGGTATGATAGTCACTACCTTTGCATCTCACATTGCACGTATCAACTCTATCATTAAGGTTGCAGGAGAGATGGGCCGTATCCCTGTACTCATGGGACGTTCCATGGATAAATATGTGGTAACTGCAAAGAACATGGGATATATCGATTTCCCGAAGAATGTTGAGATCTATGGTAAACGTAAGGACATCGACCGGGCTTTCAAGAAGATCATGGCAGAAGGCAAAGAAAAATACTTGCCTATCGTTACAGGTCATCAGGGAGAACCAGGTGCTATCCTTTCACGTGTTGCAAGTGGAGACACACCATTTGAAGTTGAATCCGGTGACCGTATAATATTCTCTGCAAATATTATCCCAAGCCCTATGACGCAAGCAAACCGCTATGCACTCGAGACCAAGCTCAAGATGAAGGGCGGCCGTATCTATGATGATGTGCACGTTTCAGGTCACGCTTACCGTGAAGACCACTGGGAACTTCTGAGGATGATCAATCCTGAACATGTGATCCCTGCACACGGAAACATCGGTATGCACAGTGCTTATATTGAAATGGCGGAAGATGCAGGCTATATCCTTGGGGATACGGTCCACATGCTTAGAAATGGTGAAGAACTGTATATTGAAGAATGATCATTCAAATTAAATCGGGTGTGAACATATGGATCTTATGGATGAGATAAAAAAAAGAAGTGTATATGTTGATAAAGGTATAGGCGAATTTCTTCCGATCTCACATCCGGAAGAGCTCTATAAAGCTTCGAGATATTTGCCGGATGCTGGTGGAAAGCGTCTTCGTCCAGCGGTTCTCATGCTTTCGACTGAAGCAGTCGGCGGTGACCCTATGTCAGTTATCCCGGCAGCCGTTGCACTGGAACTGGTCCACAATTTCACCCTTGTTCATGATGATATCATGGACAATGACGATGTAAGGCGTGGAATGCCTGCTGTCCATGTGAAGTGGGGTAGCGAAGGTGCTATCCTTGCAGGTGATACTCTTTATTCAAAAGCCTTTGAGATCCTTTCCGTAATGGAAAAAGATCCTGAAAGGATTCTGAAATGTGTTGCACTTCTTTCTAGGACCTGCACTGAGATATGTGAAGGTCAGTGGATGGATATCGATTTTGAGAATCGCGATACAGTTTCAGAAGAAGAGTATCTTGAAATGGTCGAAAAGAAGACCTCGGTGCTTTATGGTGCAGCAGCAAAAGTAGGTGCAATTCTGGGAGGGGCTTCCGATGAGGTTGCTGATGCTATGTACGAGTTCGGCCGTCTTGTTGGTATCAGTTTCCAGATACAGGACGATGTTATCGATATGATTACTCCTGAAGATATCCTCGGCAAGGTCAGAGGCAGTGATCTCATTGAAGGAAAGAGGACTCTGATAGCTATCCATGCACTCAATCATGGTGTCGAACTGGAAATATTCGGCAAGGGTGGTTCAGTTTCTCCAGAACAGATCGATGAAGCGGTTTCTATCCTCAAAGACTCGGGTTCAATAAAATATGCACAGGACCTTTCCACAGAAACACTTGAGAGGGGTAAGAGAATGCTCGATATCCTTGGTGATTCCGAAGCAAAGAACATTCTTCTTGCTGTTGCAGACTATATGGTGACCCGAAACTATTGATATAATCGACAGTTAGTATCCCCTTAATTAAAGGGGAACATCTTATTTTTATTATCTTTTTTATTTGTTCTGATTAATTTTATTGGTTTTATTCATCGTATCTCTAAGCTATTGTTTCATTAGTTCTATTTTATTCAGTATGGATGCCGTTGAGCATGAGGTCTAACTCTTCAATAATCCTTTTTAACCATCAACTCTAATGTAGTCTTGGGGAATGAGATGATAAAAGAAGCAATGTTCTATGAAAAGCTGGAAGACGGGAAAGTCCGGTGTGGCCTGTGCAATCATCGTTGCAGAATCTCTAAGGGCAAGACCGGTATTTGTGGGGTGCGCGAGAATCGTGATGGTACTCTTTATTCTTTGATCTATGCTACGGTTTCCAGTGAAGCTGTCGATCCGATCGAGAAAAAACCACTGTTCCATTTTAATCCAGGTTCATCCGTTTATTCTTTGGGGACTATCGGATGCAATTTCAGGTGCAAACACTGTCAGAACTGGACAATTTCACAGGTAGGCCTTGATGAGGCTAATTCAATTGAGATAACTCCCGAACAGGCCATAGATCGGGCTCTTGCTACGGGATGTAGGTCGATAGCATGGACTTATAATGAGCCTACTATATGGTATGAATATACCTATGATTCTGCAAAGCTTGCAAAAGAGGCTGGGCTGGATACGGTCTATGTGACCAACGGTTACATCACACCTGAAGCACTGAAACACATATCGCCTTATCTTGATGCTTTCAGGGTGGATATCAAGGCCTTTTCAGAAAAATTCTATAAGGAAGTCGTGGGTGCCCGGCTCGCACCTGTTCTGGAGTCTGCAAAACTTGCGAGGGAACTTGGGATGCACGTTGAGGTAGTAAACCTTGTCATTCCCACGTTGAATGATTCTGAGGATGAGTTGCGTGAGCTGTCCGAATGGGTGTTTGACAATCTGGGTGAGGATACGCCTGTTCATTTCACAAGGTTTCAGCCACACTATAAAATGAAAGATCTTCCTCCAACTCCCGTTGAGACCCTCGAGACGGCACACAGGATCGCATTGGAGGCGGGATTGAAGTATGTATATATCGGTAATGTGTTCGGTCATGAGTATGAGAATACCTTCTGCCCCTCCTGTGGTGAGCCTGTCATTGTGCGGGGTGTCTTCGATGTGCGGGATAATAATCTTACTCCTGAGCATAAATGCCGCAATTGTGGGGCACCTATATTCATATATGGCGAATATTGTGGAGCTTGAATATACTGTTTGCATACGTTTGCCGCATATTTGGGCAAAATTCAAGCCTGTTGCAGTCCATTTGACGCTCTCAAACAAAAGGTTTAAATCCGATAGGTGCATTATGAGGAATCGTGCGTTGAAGCGCCATCAAGTGCCGCCATAACTCAGTTGGTAGAGTGTCTGGCTGTTAACCAGAATGTCACAGGTTCGAGCCCTGTTGGCGGCGCTCATTCGTATCTTTTTTGCGCGGGCCTATAGCTTAGTCAGGTTAGAGCGCCCGGCTCATAACCGGGCGATCACCGGTTCAAATCCGGTTAGGCCCATTCAGCTTATCCATCATCTACTTTTTAGGTTTTGTTATGGCACAGCCTATTCGAATTGCTATTCTAATATCTGTGATTAAAATTTTACTTATTGATCAAAAAATACGGGATACCATGTAAAAAAGGAAATCGGGTCTATGGCTTGACCTCCTAGTTCCATTTTATATTTCAACTTCATATTTCCTTATACTTCGACCCTATACTTTTCCGCTTTTTCGGTCGGGTGGTAGATTATCCAGTTCCCTTTCTTTTCTCTTCTAATGAGTCCGCTGGCAACAAGGGTCGAAAGGTGGTATGATAATTTAGAATCTGACATCTTCATTATCTCTTTGATGAGGCATACACAAAGAGGCTGTACAAGAATAAGGCTAAGGATTTTCAATCGTATGGTGGAAGATAGTGCATGATGGATGGCGCTTTGCTCTGCAAGTTTATCCTCGTTCGCTATTCTAAGGGCTATACCTTCTGTGCCTCCAAGCAACTTTACTTCATTCTCGATCGGTTCTGGGATCATCATTCAATACACCACTGAAAACATGGAATGTAAAAGCTTGGTCTAATATGTTGTAATACTTATAATCTCTTTTGTGAAAGCTTGGTTCATATTTTTTGATATTAAACAAATTACTTTATTTTATTGTATTTCAGGCTATACATTGATCTCGTCATAATGAAGAGTATGCTATTAAAACAAGATGACCAGCAAGACCTGAAAATAGTGGTATAATTAAATTATCATCTAATTTGTATATCAAAGTTTCAACTATTGTAGCTACCAAAGCCATTGTTAAAGCCACTATCCAATTTGAAAGGAATAAATAACCAATGACCAGGTTCACAAAGAATTCAGAGAACACACCTTCCCATGCCCTATCAGGAAGGCCTTTTATCCACCGCTTGCCGTAACTTATTCCTACCAAAGCTGCTGCGCTATCTCCAAAAGTTGTCATTAATATTGCTGCAGATGCAACTTCCTTTGAGAAAATACTTATGGCGATTATACTCCCAATCAAGAAATAGGAAGTTCCACTCAGTTTGTCTTTTTCCTTTGATCTATAAAGCTTCCATACAATCGGGACCTTTACTCCTTTTTCTACTCGGAAAAAATCGATTAGTAAGACGAAGCAGAGGACCAGTGTCAAAAAATCAAGTGTGAAATCTTTTCCCAAATAATAATAGATAAGAACAATAGCTACTGATACAATATGCACACTTTTTCTGAAGAATTCTTTTAAAATAACAGATCTTTGGTTATTTGATTGCATTTCCTGTCCCTCAAACTGTATTAGTTTATCCCAATTTTTCCACTCAAAGATATCGAAATGGGTTTATGATCACTTTTGTGAGTCTTGGTTCTGATATTTTGATCCTATCATTTCTGTAATGGCTTCAGGTCCATTAAGAGCATGGGAAAGACTGCATAAATACTGTGCCTTTTCTTTGTAAGCATCATCCTCTATTAACTGATGGATATGGTCAAGAAGCTTTTTGGGAGAGATGGAATAATCAAGGCGTTTTCCGCATCCTTCCTCTTCAAGGGAAATTGCATTTTTCTCCTGCTCACTGTGTCCCATATCCGGAAATGACAGTATGGGTACGCCAAAAGATAATGCTTCCATCATCATACTATGCCCTCCCGGTGCGATAACAAGATCGGAACCTTTCAGGTGTGGGAACTGATCATTGATGAATTTCATTATGGTGACGTTTTCCGGCAGATCTGTAAATTTATCGGGATCGATACTTGGTCCGGACAGGAGGGTATAATTGATATTTCTGTCAAGTCTGGCGGTTTCGATTACCTTGTGGAATAATGGCTCCCTGTATCCGAATCCTCCTATTGTCGAGAGTACGTGTGGTCTTGTAAGCTCTGCTTCACGTACTTCCTTGTACTTCTTTCCGACAAGAGGTCCACTATAGAATACAGAGTCGAGAACTCTTTCTTCAAGATCAAGATTATACTTGCAGATGGTATTCGGCATTGGAAAGTCCGGAATGATAATTCCATCTACTTTCCTGAATACCATGGTGTAAAACCTCTTTGTTATTTTTCCAAGGGATCTCATGAAAAAGCTTTTTCCCATGAAGAACTCTTCCATGTTGGATTGGTTGACCATCAGATATACCGGTTTTTTTCTCATCCATGCCGAAAAGATGCCTGTGTAGTAACTGTCAGAAACCACAATGTCCGGGTCGAAATCCTTTAGCATTCGGTGTACTTTTCCTATTCCTAGAAATTGTCCGCTTTTAATGGTCGCTATCACCGAGCTTTTAATATCGATACTCCCCGAGTCTCCGACCAGTTGTATCTCAGGGACCATCTCTGCTGTTCGGAGTCCTTTTGCTTTAATATGGTCCTTTGAATATCCATATGCTCCCATGAGCACTTCATGACCGGAAGCTTTCATTTGTTGTGCAAGGGATATGCATCGGCTGGTGTGTCCCAGTCCTTCTCCGCAGACAAAAAGCATTATCTTCATGATCGTTTCCCCTCTTCATTTTGGTATCTTCCAGCAATCAATTTTTCAGATCTTGTGACAATAAGTTCCCGATACCTTGTTGCAACATAATAACTTGTGAATTCCAGCATTATACCCCCTATTAAATCTGTTATCCAGTGGATGCCAAGATAAAGTATGGTGAATTGGACGCTTATGGTCGTAAAGACCGCTAATGCTTTCAATCCTAAATTCTTTGTCCTCGTCAGAATAATAAGCATTGCCATAAGGGAGAGTGCAGCATGCAGGCTGGGGAAGCAGTTCTATCGGGGATGCTGTTCTCTTCATTTTTGGAATCCATTGACATTCCTCAGAAATTAAGACAAAACAGATATTTTATCATTTAAACATCTCTTTTAGTTGGCCAGTATTCGCACGTATTGTATTTATATATTTCTAATATCGAAATACTAGTCGATATATCGGAACAAATTCCTTATATGGGACTACTAATATATGGAATAATAGTTTTGTGTTAAGCTGATCCATAATTGTAGGGATGATCGAACTTGAACAATATGAAAAAATGGTTAATAGTTTCTCTTTTTATTAGCATTATCTCTATTATTGCTGTCATGTTCTACACTTTGGATCCTCAAACACTGGAAAGTATTCGCAATATAAGACCGGAGTTCCTTTTACTTGCATTGTGCCTGCACTTGTTGTCCTATCTCCTATGGGGATTGCGTACAAGGTCAATGTGCAAATTCCTTGGGTTCGATGTTTCTATTCCAAGAGCCGTTGAGATCGTGATCTCAAGCACTTTCCTTGCATCGGTCACGCCTTCATCTATTGGCGGTGAGCCACTGAGGGTACATCTGCTCGGTCAGGAAAATGTGCCTGTGGGGTCTGCAACAGCTGTGGTCCTTGGAGAAAGATTGCTTGATGGTGTACTGATACTGGTCTCTGCTCCGATAGCACTGCATTTGTTTCGTGGTGTGATCTCGATCTCCGGGCTGAACACTCTGGTAGTGATGGGTGAATTGTTACTGTCCCTTACCTTCCTGGTCGTGATATATGCGGTCTGGCATCCCCATCATACAAAGAAAGCATTTAATTATTTGATCCATCGTGTTGCTGTATTTACTGGGAAGGCGGACAGTTCACGTCTTGAAAGGCTCACAAATAAATTGGATATGGTCATTGATGATTTTCATAGCAGCATGGCCTTCTTTGTTACAAAAGGTCGTAAAGGGCTGTTCTTTGGAAGTGTCTATACTATCCTTTTCTGGATAGTTGAATTTGCAATGGTCCCTGTTATACTCATGGGATTGAACCTGCCACCTGCTATTGTTATTTCTTTTGCTGCACAGGTGCTTCTCATGATCCTACTTGTGCTACCTATAACTCCAGGTTCAAGCGGAATCGCCGAACTTGGTGCAACCTCGCTATTTTCTTTATTCGTACCTGTTTATCTAGTAGGTATTGTTGTAGTGGCATGGCGTGCTTTCACTCTTTATCTGAACTTGATCGTGGGTGGTTTTGTTAGTTTTAAGATACTCAAGGATGCAGAGTACCTGAAGGATATCATGAAATAATGTCCTGGAAACAACATATTTGCTCTCAAAGGGGTAATATATCCTTAAAACAATAGTTATGGGTAGGTTGTTATCGATCAAATTGAAATTAAATCGAATTGATTGGAATTGATTGGATCAAAACGTATTATATTGTAAATTGTGAGTGGCAGAATGTTCTCTATTATAGCGGTCGATATCTCTGGAAGACATAAGATAAAAGATGGATATTATATGGTCTGTGCTGCGGTTGCTCTGGAGGTTTCAGCTAGTCATATCGAATCAATTTCACAGACAGCCATTAAGCCGTTTTTAAGCCCTGGTCCTCCCGATGTACTCGCTATCGTAAATATTATCGAGGCAACTGTTTCAGAGATCGAGTCTTCTGGGCCTATTATTGTTGAGAAGGGCGATCTATACAATAGGCCTGAATGGATATCTAAGAAAATGTTCTCGCGGGATATGAAATATCAGGAATCTTTGAGTGAAAGGCTTGCAATAGAGTTTGCCCATCATATTTCCTTAAGCTCCAGAAAACTTCTTATGAAAGAGCTCGATATCGAGTGAGTTTGAATATCAGTCTGAAAATGGTAAAAGGTCGATTATGAAAAAAGTAATCCTTGTACAGAGAAATGAGCCTGGTTCTGACAATGGTGTAAATGAGGGAAAGCTTGCCGAGCTTAAGGAACTGGCAAGAGCTGCCCATTACCAGGTAGTGGGTGTGCTGACTCAGACGCGTTATCCTGACCGCAAGTATCAGGTAGGTAGGGGGAAGGTCGATGAACTGGCGGTGTTTGTGGAGGTCTCAGGTGCTGATAAAGTGATTTTCAATCATCAATTGTCAACTACGCAGATCTATAATATCTCTGAGACCTGTAAATGTGAGGTAATTGACAGGTTCAATCTGATCCTTGAGATATTTGCGTCAAGAGCTACTACAAGGCGTGCAAAATTACAGGTGGAACTTGCAAGGTTGCAGTATGAGTTGCCAAAAGCAAGGTCAATAGTTTCTTTGCTTAAAAAGGATGAACGTCCTGGTTTTATGGGTCTGGGCGGTTATGAGGATTCCTACGAGCAGGATGTTAAGAAAAGGATAGTCAGGATAAGGAACGAAATTCATAGTTCCTGTAAGAGCAGTGAGTCACTTCGCTCTTTCAGACATGAAAGGGGCTTTTCCCTCGTTGCCCTGGCAGGTTATACGAACGCAGGTAAAAGCACTCTTTTCCAGTCGCTTGTGAAGGAAGGGACTGAAGTTGAAGACATGCTTTTCACGACATTGTCCCCTACTACACGTTCCCTTTCGATAAATCAGAGGCGTGTGCTTCTTACCGATACAGTTGGTTTTATCGAGGACCTTCCTCATTGGATGGTCGATGCATTTCGGTCCACCCTTGATGAGATATTTCTTGCGGACGTTATCCTCCTTGTGGTGGATATGAGTGATCCTGTAGAGGTAATAAGGCAAAAACTTGTGGTAAGTCATGACATTTTCTGGAAGCGCATCGAAGGCGTGGAAATTGTTACTGTTTTGAATAAGGTCGATATGGTGGAACCGGATGATCTCAAAAGGAAAGTTGATGAGATAAGCTATCTTGCACCCCATCCTGTGCTCATCTCTGCAAGTTCGGGTGACGGCTTTGAAGCGCTTGTGGATAAGATCTATGAGAATCTGCCTCAGTGGGATCGTTCCCGGATCGCTTTGGATATGTCCGAAGAGAGTCTTTCTATGGTGTCATGGCTTTATGATGAAGGTATAGTCCATAGCATCGATTACGGTGAACAGATCGTTCTGGATATCGAGGCCCGGGAAGAGATATTACAAAAAGTCAGTAAATTCAATATTGATGATCATAGGGTTCTGAGCTAATTGCCAATTCGTTCGTGTTCACACGAAACGTTTATATTATAAGAGATCGTTCTATTAAATGCGAACGGGTTTCCTCCAAACCCCCAAAGTACCACCACAAACTATGATTTAATTGAATCTTTCGTCCCGTTCGCTTTCTTTTCTTCAAAAAGTTTATAAGTTTAGAGAACAGCCTTCTATACATGCGTTTTGATCTTCACGTGCATTCCTGTTTTTCAAAGGACAGTAATTCCGATCCTGCTTCTATTCTTGAATATGCGAAAATTAACGGGCTTGATGGTGTGGCGATCTGCGACCATGATACCCGTGAGGGGGGTCTTGTTTGTTCTCGTCTGGCAAAGGAGACCAATTCGGATATAATTGTTATTCCTGGTATAGAGGTAACTTCTTCTAAGGGCCATATCCTTGTCCTTGACCCGAAAGGGGACATTGAATCAGGCATGACCCCTGAGGAAACTATTGAGCGTGCAAGGGAACTTGGTGCTGTTGTGATAATCCCGCATCCTTTTAAGGTAACCTCGCATGGAATTGGTTATGTGGATGGGTTGGATGCTGATGCAGTGGAAGTACTGAATTCCAGATGTGTGACCGGTTTTGCCAACAACAAGGCCAGGAAGGTCACAGGAGTTTTAGGGTTTCCGCAGGTAGGGGGAAGTGATTCACATGAGGCGAAGATGGTTGGTTGTTCATATACTGAGATCGATGCTAAGGATAGGACGCTTGAGTCGGTGCTTGAGGCCATACGTAGCGGTAAGGTCAGACCGGGCGGAAAAAGAACACCGGTATCACATGTTTTGAAACAGGTAGTTGTTGGAAGAATTAAAAAAGCTAAAAAGGCTTTAGGTAAAGCCTGACATTCAAATTTTCAGTTTCAATCCTGAACATATTCTTCATTGAACATTTTCAGTATCAATAGGAATGCTGATATTAGCAGTGGTCCCACCACGATACCTACTAGTCCGAAGAGGTAGATACCGACAAAGATACCAAGCAATGATACAAATGGATGCATTGCACCTACTTTTTTCTGTATGTAAGGTCTTAACACATTGTCAATGTTGCTGAGGATAATTCCTGCTATAAGGATCACTAAGGCTGCAACATAATCCTGTGTCACGAGCTTGAACAGGACTGCTGGCACCCAGACAAGAGGTGCTCCTACGACTGGTAGGAATGACAGTACTGTGGTGACAGCTGCCCAGAGGGCTACTCCGCTTATACCAACAGCATAGAATGTGATCCCTATGATTGTTCCTTGAAGAACGGCTATCAAAAGTGTGGCAATGAGTGTGGACTGGATGATATTTTTCATCTCGGTCAGAAGTTTATTTGTATTTCTTTTGCTAAAGGGTATGAGATCCTGTAGTTGTTTGCTAACATCAGTATTGGTGGATGTGAACAGATAATATAGCAAGAAAAACATGATGGTGCTTGATATTAGAAGCCCGCTAATATTCTGTACTGCTCCTATGAGATACTTGCTAAGGTATGAACCTATGGTGGATACAAGGCTGACTATCTTGCCCTGAACATCAATGTCGGGTGCAATTTCATTTATGTAACTAATATTCTGTATGATGTCAAAATTATTCGTGATATCCACATAACTTATATTTGTGGTAATGCTGTTTATTACTACTTCTATTTCCCCTATTATCAGGGTGAACACGTAGTATATAGGTAATACTACCAGTATCATTGAAAGTATCATTACCAAGATGGCTGATACATTTTTCTTCAGTTTAAGACGCTCTGTCAGTAAACAGTAGGCTGGCTTGAATATAACATATAGGATGAATGCTGCCAGAAATGCATTGATATAAGGTAATAATGCATAACTCAATACAGCTGCGAGAATGATGATGCTGAGAAGGGCCAGGGCCAACTTTACTGTTCTTTCCTTTTTCATCAGAATCAGTCCGATTATATTTATAATGTTTGCAGGCAATGGATTGCTATTTTATTATTAATTCAAAGGATGAACTGTCTCTTCATATTGGCAGCTTCACTCTTAATATAGTGCCTTCTTCAATTTTGCTTGATACGCATATTGAACCATTGTGGGCTTCAATTATCTTTTTACATATGTGTAGTCCCACTCCGGTCCCTCCATACTTTCTTCTTGTGGAGCCGTCTACCTGATAAAATCGGCTGAAAATGTTCGATAGAAGTTCTTTAGGGATGCCAATTCCGGTATCTTCAATAGTTACAATTACCGATTCACTGTCACTGAATGCAGAAACTGTTATCTTTCCACCTTCAGGGGTGAATTTGCTAGCATTGTCCAGAATGTGGTTGATCATCCTTTTGAGACGGTCTATATCTCCCATTATCATGGGTAAGTTATTTTGTATGTTTGTTTCGATAGTAAGTCCTTTATTCTTTATTGCAACGCTAAGGTCTTCAATTATCTCTTCGATGATCACCGTGGGGCAAAGCGGAACCATATTGTATCTTATATTCTTTGTGTGTTCTCCGCTTACATAGAGTAGTGATTCTACCAGGTTCCTTAATCGTTCTGAATTTCTTAGAACAGCATCAATAGCATTTTTTTGAGCATCATTTATAGGTCCCATATCTTCTTTCAACATAAGTTCGGTGAATCCTTTTATTGAAATGAGGGGCGTTCTAAGTTCATGGTTCAGGTTCGTGAGGAACTGGTCCTTTATGGTGTCAAGAAGTTCTAATTCCCGATTTGCTTCTTCCATTGCCTTTTCTGCGATCTTCCTTTCGGTTATATCATCGCCAGAACTAATGGTGCCGACTATATTGTTGTCCGCATCCCTTAGAACTACATCATGCCAGAATATCAGTCTCTCCTCATTTGTTTTGGTGAGAATTGGCTTTTCTGAGTATTCTGGTGGTACCAGTTCGCCTTCAAGAACTCCCATATATCCTTCTTTTACCCTTTCTCTGATATATGCTGGAAGGAATGCATCGAACCAGTTCTTTCCGATGATCTCATCTTTATCATATCCGAGAACATCACATGCTTTCTGGTTTACAAGTGTGACTTTCAGGTCCTTGCCTATAACTCCGATGATCGAACCGGCAACATCTACGTATTTTTGTGCCTGGTCTCTTTCTTTGATGAGTTGTCCGTGAAGTCCCTTCATGCGGAGCAGGGATCGTACTCTTGTTGTAAGTTCAAGGACGTCCAATGGCCTTACGAGAAGATCATCAGCCTTCGATTCGATGGCTTTTGTTTTTTCGTTATCGTCCATTATAGAAGTTATCATTATGACCGGTAAAATATTGTTGCTTTCTTCTCCTTTGAGAACTCTGCATACTTCATGGCCATCTATTTCGGGTAAGTTGCTGTTCAAAAGTACAAGGTCGGGAAGTTGCTCTTTTGTTATCATGACCGCTTCACTTCCATTTACGGCCCTTATGATGTCATAATTTGGGGGTAGGTGTGAGATCAATGCTTCTGCTTCCCTTTCGTCAGCTTCCGCTATCAATATCTTTGGCTTCTTCTCAATACGATTATCGTTTTCCCCTATTTTCATTACTGCACCTTTGGTTTTTGTCTCTATGGGTGCTTACAATAAAATAAAAATTATAATAAGTTTATGGTCGTTCAATTACCTGACATTATTGTTGTTTGCAACAATTCATATTTATTTAAAATGAAAGTTCATTTGAACAGGCCAATATTGTCTTTTTGAACCACATGATCATAATTCTTGTATCCGAGTATATCTGCTATCTCGTTGGTCTGTTTTCCTTTGATAGCTTTCAGTTCTTCGGATGTGTAATCCGTTATCCCTTTACCGAAAACAAAACCGTCACATTCAAGTTTTACAATGTCACCTCGGTCAAAAGTACCCGCAATATCGAGAACTCCTGAGGGAAGTAGACTCATTCTCTTTGTCAATGCTTCCTTTGCACCGTCATCTACTACGATGGTTCCCGATGATCTGGCAAGGATTATCCAACGTATGCGATTCTTGAGTACGAACTGATTGGTGAGGAACAGTGTTCCTACCTCTTCGCCATCCAATATTCTTCGGATACCTTCATCGACATTACTGTTTGCGATGACCATGTAGCAGCCTGACATATTGCAGATCTTGGCAGCCTCTATCTTTGTCCTCATACCTCCGACACCTTTCATGCTGGTCGGGTTTCCACCATAGCTTTCGATTGTGGGGGTTATCTCTTCAACGGTCCTCAGTAGAACTGCATCATCGTGTCTTTTTGGATTCTTGTCATAAAGGCCATCGATATCTGTAAAGAGTATTAGCAGGTCTGCTTCCATCTTGCTGGCGACCATCGCTGAAAGTTTATCGTTATCCCCAAGGGTTGCTTCTATCTCATGTACGCAGATGGGATCGTTCTCATTGATTATGGGGATGACTCCATAGCTCAAAAGAGTGGAAATACTGTTCCTGAGGTTGAGGTAGGTCAGGCGGTTGGTGAATGAATCGTATGTTAGCAGGATCTGTGCTACATTCAAACCATATTTTTGGAATGCTTCTGTCCAGTGCTGCATGAGGACTCCCTGCCCCACAGCAGCGGCAGCCTGGCGTAAGGGTATCTCTTTCGGGCGACATCCAAGGTCGAGTATTTCAATACCTATTCCTATGGAACCGGAACTTACCAGTATTATCTGTTTTCCGGCTCTATGCAGCTCAGATACCTGTGATGCTATCGTATCCATGAACTCGTTATTAAGACTGCCATCTTCCCTGCTTATGGAAGTTGTGCCTATCTTAATAACGATCTTTTCGGCATCACCGAATATCTCTTTTCTATTGGTCAAAGTGCTACCTCACATGCTTTTTATCATCATTCGTTGATAATGTCGGAGAGCTTGCGGTCAAGTTCTTTGTGTGTAAATGGTCTTGGAGTATCTCCTGCATAGGTTGCGACCTTATCACCATTTCCGAGAAGCACATATTTATAAATGACAAGTCCTTCCATTCCCACGGGGCCGCGGGCGTGTATCTTGTTGGTGCTGATCCCGACCTCTGCTCCCTTTCCATATCGGAATCCGTCTGCGAATCTTGTGGATGCGTTCACCATTACACTGGATGAGTCGATAAGGGCGATGAACTGTTTTCTCTTTGGTTTGTTCTCGGTGATGATCGCATCTGTATGGTGTGAACCGTACTTGTTGATGTGGTCGATAGCCTCTTCAATTGAATCCACGAGTTTGATGGAGAGGATAAAGTCGTTGTATTCGGTCTTCCAGTCATCTTCGGTTGCTTTTACAATGTTCGCGCTGCCAAGTTTTTCTGCTATGGCGTATGATCCTTCATCAAAACGAAGCTCAACTCCTGCTTCCTCATATCTTTTTATCATCTCGGGCAGGAAATCTTCGGCTATTTCCCTGTTTATGAGCAGGGTTTCCATTGCGTTGCATACTGCAGGATACTGTACCTTTGAGTCAATACAGACATCATAGGCTTTGTTCAGGTCAGCGTCAGTATCAACATATACATGGCATATACCATCTGCATGTCCAAGTACTGATATCTTGGTATTGTCCTGTATGAACTTTACGAAGTCGTTAGAGCCACGTGGGATAAGAAGGTCGATGTATTCGTCAAGAGCAAGGATGTCCATTACTTCTTCTCTTGTTTCCATGAGCTGGAATGCACCTTTTGGTATTCCCTGAGTGTTTTCCAGAGCTTCTACAAGTATGTTGAATATGACACGGTTGGAGTTAAGTGCTTCACTTCCGCCTTTGAACACTGTTGCATTACCACTTTTAAGGCAAAGGGACATGACCTGTGGTACCACATCAGGTCTGGATTCAAAAATAACCCCAATGAGGCCTATCGGGGAGCTGACCTGATAGAGATCAAGTCCTTTATCGAGTTCAAGGGTCCTTATTGTCCTGCCGGACGGGTCTTCTAGCTTTATGACATCCCGTATGCCACTGATCATACCATCGATCTTGGGGTCGGTCACTTTCAAGCGATCGACAAGTGCTTGTGAAAGCTTGCCTTCGCTTTTCATCCTTTCAGCTTCTTCAAGGTCAGCTCCCCGATAGGCCTCATTGGGGTTATTTTTGAATCCAGTATCTTGTTACGGTTGGCATCAAGTGCTTTTGCCATAGCTTCCAGAGCGTTATCCTTTGTCTGAGTGTCTACACTTGCAAGTACGATGGATGCCATTTTTGCTTCCATTACTTTTTGTTCTATGTCTGTGGCCATGAAGTGATCACCCTTGTGTGAATTATGATGTTCGAATATCAAATAATTACATTTATCCAATGCTGTTTGAATGCTTTGGATGATGATTACTTTACTGATATAATTAACGATTTATTCAGGGATTTTTACTGTTTGATGCTATTCAGGAGAAAAGCTTCCGCTATTCAAAATGATAATTTACAGGTATAAATTTCCTAAAAATAAAAAAAGAAGAAAAAAGCAGGCAATGCCTGCTTTTTAAGTTGTTGAAATTATCTTGCCGGGATGATGAGGGATCTCTCACCAGCAGGCTCGAACTCTTTCAATGCGCCTCTACCGAACTCTTTCCTTGGAGCGGTAAAGTCGAATGGAAGCATATCATCTGCGAAGCAGACCTTGATAAGTGGGTTAACTGCCCATGCATCTCCACGTCCAGCGTGTGCTGCTGAAGCGATTGCGGCGTAACCACCCTGGTGACCTACATTCATTGCGTAGTTAGGGTAGTTTGGACCACGAAGCTCGACTGGCAGACCTTCGTCAGACTGGAAGGAGAATGTGTTTGTAGCGCCACACTGGTCCTGAAGGTCGAATCCGAAGAAACCAAGACGTCCGAGTGCTTCCTTGTGCAGGTACATTGAAAGGTACCATCCAGAAAGACCAGCGTTTCCGTTTCCAGTTGCGAGTGCTGTTGCACTACCTGCTGCTGCGGAGAGTACTGTTGCTCTCTGGGAACCACCGAAGTGGTCTTCGAGTGCGGTTGGGTAGTTCTCGTAGTTCTCGATACCGTAGATCGTGGACTCTGTTGCGATGTCTTTGACAACATCCATTGTTGCTTTGACCTTGTTGTCTGTACCCTTGTTTGCTGCACCATCGTACTTGTCGTTGATGTAGTCAACGTTGTAGTAGAGGTTGTCATCAAGGATGTTGTTGGTGTATGCAGCGGTTGCGTACTGTGTGAAACCTACTCCACCAGACATGTATGAACCGAGCCAGATCTGATCGAAAAGCATACATCCTGCACCGACTACCTCGAGAGCTACGTGAGCTGGGTCTTCTGCGTCAACACGGCTTGTCTGTATGATATCAGCCATGTGACCGAAGGAAATTCCACCAGGCTCGTTTGGTCCACGAGCACGTCTTGCTGGAAGCATATCTCCCATTGAGATTACACCAGCATGCTTTGCTGCGTATGAAAGGTCAGCTACTGCTGCTTCACCAGCACACATGTTGTATGCTGCGATGAAGGACATACCGACCTGCATTGCCATCCACCTTGAGGTTTGTGCACCATCTGTTGTTCTGCTAACAACGGTTGGGATGTGTGCTGCCTGCCAGGTTGTCTTTCCTATAGCTGCTTTGAGTGCTTCTGCCTGCTCTTCTGGGAACTGCTTGTTGATGTTGATGAGGAACTGGGGGTCGATCTCATCTGCAAGTTCGTCGTCACCGGTGAAGATCTTACAGTAACAGTCATCTACAAGAGCTGGGTGTGTTTCGACCATGTGCTCCTGAACAACTGCTCCGCCAGGGAGTGCGTGGTTGAGCACTTCAAGGTAGTGGTTGATCGTTTCTGGTGTGACTTCTATACCGAGACGCTTCTCGAGTGTCTCGTGAGCCATGTCCATACCGACGATGGTTGTTCTTCTGATATCATCCCACATCTGCTGCATTGCAGCGTTGTTGACGTAGTGAAGATCATCGGACTCGACCATCATGTCAGTGCCGGAAATGAATGAAGGTGTAAGT